>ENA-OPAL01000279-OPAL01000279.1-human-gut-metagenome-genome-assembly--contig:-NODE-279-length-41683-cov-3.188599_pt1 | contig 41683 bp, 48 predicted proteins | sample MGYA00241057_ERZ501430 | MGnify/ENA primary metagenome ERZ501430 (study PRJEB25962, sample SAMEA2042506) | human gut metagenome | biome: human gut; feature: human-associated habitat; material: faeces...
CGTGCACTTTTGATTTCTGAAAAGTGATGGTATCTTACACAGTCAAGAATCTCTTTATCCTCTATTTTTCCCTCTTCTTTAAGAAAATCATATCCTGATACACTATGATTTCTTCTGTCACTGCCTTCCCGGTAAACTACTTTTCCTATGTCATGAAGCAGACTTCCTGTAATCAACTTAATTTTCTGGTCAATCATCTTCATTCCTCCTGACGTATTTCATTGCTCCCATTCCCATGCCTGTCTTAATTCCCACTCCGGCAAATTCTCCGAATTTAAATAACATTCTCAGATATCTTGCCATTGTTTCTGGTCCTCTAATATGAATACAGATACTTCCTGTAAAACCTGTGATCTGAACTTTCTCCAATGGAAATGGTACTGTCTGCAAACGGTACCGCACGATTTCACTCTGTTCAACAAGTGCCTCCAGTGTTTCCTCATCAAACATATCAAAAGCTTCTGAAACAGCACTGTATTTTCTCATAAGACTGGCATATATTAAGCCCAAATCCGGATATATTACATATTTTCCGTCACTTTTAAAAGCTGTGGGTGTCTGAAACTTTATCTCCAAATATTTCGGACATTTCTTCTCGTAAAACTCTGTGATAAGTTCATTATCATTTTTCAAGTGCATCCTTTTATTACATACAGAAATTGATAATCCCTTTTTTCTCAAAAAAATATCTGTACATTCAGACAACGGCATAATTATATTTTCATATGCTTCTTCATTCAAAGTCTTTATTGTCCAGATGGTGCTGTTATTTTCCCTCGTGATACATTGACTATAAGGATTTAACTGGTTTCCATGTAGTCTGGCTGCATATTCTGGAGAAATATTTTCCATAATAACTCCCTGTAAATTTGATGACTGCCTGTAATTTATTTCTTTTGTTTCCAGTTCCATTTGTAATTCTGCATACATTGAAGCACCTCTACAGTAAGTATTTTTTGTGTATTTTGTACTTTTTTTATATATTTTATGTCAAATCATTGTACATTATATCACTTTTCATATATAACGTCAATTTGTTTTACCATGAAGTTTACTATGAAGCTTACTATGCAGCCAGACAAAAACAGCCGGATAATCAGATAAACTATCTTAATTATCCGGCTATTTTTCCTGCTTCTTTTCTTACATTTACGTCTGCTTTTGTATAAAGTTTTGTCTCTGTATCATCATCCTCGCATTCCGGAGTTTTGAAATCAAATCTCCTGATCATAAGTGCAAAGATCACATAATTAAAACTTTCTGACAAATGATTATTCCACGTTTCACTACAAATACATCAAAAAGCTCCTGGAGCTTCAGATTTTTCTAAAGTTCCAGGAGCCATTTTACGTTTGGACACTCTCATGCTCGCGCATGAATCTATATTTTATGTGTTATGGGACACACCACTTCATCCTCAAAAGGGGCAAATCCCGCAACGTCTCAACAGAGAAACTATCCTATATTTCTTAAATTTTGGAGTAGAACTAAATAAAATTCAGATTTTATTACAGGGTGAAAAAATCGCATAAACTCAAGGTTTTGCTCTATGCGGTAAAACAAAAAAGACCCTGAAGAACTGTATTTCTACAATTCTCCAAGGTCAAATTTTACGTTTGGACACTTTGGGGCTGGTTGGCTATTTTACCTCTTTAGAGGATATTTCGCTTTGCCCCATAACATAGAGATGACCTTGATGCCTACATTATAAATAAAATCATTTTAAAAGACAAGTTTTTTATCATCTCTATACAAATAATTATGCTCTAGCTTTTTTCCGCATTGCTAAAAGTGCATCTCTTCCGGTTAATTTCGGTTTATCTATATTATTCTTGATTTTGGGCTTCTCAATATCATTAAAATCCAAATTTGGCAAACTCTGTTCTTTTGCCATTTTAATGTTATGTTGCCGTTCTTTCTGTCCATCAACCGCAAGTTTACCAAGCCGCTGTATATGATCTATTGGAAAAGACATCCCGGAAACTGCTATCAATGTACATTTTCCACCCCATCCCTCTGAAACATTTAGTGGCTTTCCTACTTCTGCAATAATAGTATCAATCTCAACATCATTTTTATCCTGATGAATAACTCCAACATTATTACATACTTTATCTTTCTGCAGTGGCGCAAAGATATTATCCATAAGCAGCTTTTCAATCCCATCTTTACAGTAGGAAATAATCATCGCCCCAGGATCTGCCAGCATTTCAAGTCGCTCGCTTTCGTCAAAGTTATTCGGTTCACCCCAGGAATCATCTGTAATAAATGCATCCAATAAAGAGGCAAACGTTTTATTGATCCATTTGAGATCTTTTCCCTCACAATTATTGTTATCCAAAAAGAATGTTGAACCAATACCCTCTAATGACATAAGCTCTTGTACCGCTTGATATGCATTTTTATGTTTACTGATAGCTTCATTCTCTTTCGGAAGCACCGGAACTGTTACGATGATTTTGTCATCCTCGTATACATCTTTAAGATATTGTGCCACAACTGCGGATAATCCAGAACCAGTAGAACCACCAGCAGCATAAACAAGAATAACTATCTTCTGTTCAATTTTTTCTAATGCTTCTGTAAACTCTACATTATCACATAAACACTCCATAGCTTTTTCCCGATGTCCGCCAAATCCGTCATATCCATCCAGCTTATAAATTCCCTTCATATTTCCCAAAACCTTTAAGTCCTGTTCGCTGCCATTCGCAAACATCGTTGAATATCCCATATCCGCAAACAGCTTTGTGATCTTACAGCCACAGTTTCCCAGTCCAATAATCATTGTGTTTTTCTTGATTTCCATATTCTATAAATCTCCTTTAAGTGCGTTTTTACCTTTTTCGGCAATGTAGTAAGAATCCGCGTGATTATACACGATTCCCTTTTTCACATATTCACTCTTCATAAGTTTTTGTAAATGCAAATAAACCGTTTTCCGACTTTTACGTGCGTTTACTGAATCCAAATATTCCATAATTTCCGCAATCGTAATTCCGTCTGTCGGCTTATCCAGTATTATCACAGTTTCTTCATCCACAACCTTAAAGGCTGTAAGAATCTGAAAGTCTGTTCTATCAATTTCAAACATTATACCTCTATACCTCATTTCTCATTGATCGGCTCGCGACTATCAATGAATATTTCATATTCTTTTTACCAGTCAGAAAACGATTTGAACGCCGTTTCCTTATCTTAGTAGACTTTTCCGTCTTTAAATTTTTTCTCCCACTCTTCATAAAGTTCCAAGAAACATTGATTTTTTGTTTTTCCATAGCAATCCTCTTTCTTTTGGTTGCCTCCTGAAGATTGCAGGTATATAATATAGAAGCAATCTTCAAGAGATTGTGCAACGGCTCCCATCATTCAGTTTCTCAGGCTATATTATGATGGGGGCTGTCTTTGTACTGATCGCGATTTACTCTGTGCGCAAAGTATATATCACAGGTTGCCGGTGCATTGTAAATTGTCGTAATCATGTAGTTTTTCATGGAAGAAATTTCGCCAGTGAAGTCCTGGAATACTAACTTGATGTATTCCAGATGCTTATAGCGTACCTTTCTAAATCGTTCTTTTACCGTTTCCGCTGATAATTCTAACTGATTGATTTTCAAAGTCACATTGTCTGGCAGATTTAAGACCTCTACCATAATCAATACAATGTTCTCAATAAAATCATCGTGCATTTGCGGCTCATATCCGATCTGTTCCATCACATCTTTTTCTGTGATATGGATATGATTTGATAAACTATTATTTAGTTGAGCATTATTCCTTAAAATATTATTTATATGTACCCCATCTGCAATATTATCTTTTTCCGAGATGCTCCCTTTACCGTTGTTTAGAAATGGAACAACGGGTAAATCCGGTGTTCCATTTTGGGGTATCGGCTTTTTATCCAGAAGCTCATACTCGTAGTAAAACTGTTTCTTTTCATCTTGTAATCTATACTGTACAAGATATCCACTTGTTTTAAGCTCGTTCCATGCTGAGTCAAATGCTTTACGTCCTTCCGCACAGCGTGACATTAAAAAGCCCTTATATAGAGTGAAATTTTCCAGTGTCACATATGATTGAATCAAGGAATATAGCCCTTTTGCCTTGAGTGATATGCTATTATCACGCAAGATCTCATTTGACACCATAGAAAAATTCACTCTTTTCTTTCGGAATTTCCCTCCGCTTACTCCATCCACCATTTCACCTCCTGTTTATATTTAATCTAATTTATCGTCTTTTAAGACTCAATATTAGATTTAACACTATAATAATACGACTTTATAAAAATGTCAATAAAAAGAATCTATTTTCTCGACTTTTTACAATATGAATTTGACTTTTCAATCTATGTTGATTATAATAGCGTTAAGGAAAAAGGGGGAGCTAGGATGTTTCAATATTACAAACTGTTCGATTATATGAGGAAAAATGATATCCGCCAGAAAGATTTATTAGATAAGAAGATTATCAGCAACGGCACATTGCAGAAATTACGAAACAACGAAAATGTCAATACTTCAGTTCTTGCAGCTCTGTGCGATTATTTGAAATGTGATATCACAGACATTATGGAGTATGTACAACCAAACGAACAAGAACAATAAAAAAGGATAGTGCGACTAAGCTCTATCCTCTTTTTTTACCCTTGTATGCTATTTTGAAAATTACTCTAATCTTACGGAGAATGTTGCTGTTCCGGTATAAGATCCGGCTCTTGCTCCTGAACCCATCTGAGCATTCATTGTAACCGAAGATGTGGTTTCGCCGTTCTTAAAAGTTCCAACAAGCCCTTGTTTGCCTTTATCGTCACTGCAGCTCAATTCCAAACTAGATGTATCACCACGCTCGTTCGTCATCTTCACAGAGCTGTTTTCAACATACACGTTTACGGACTGATTATCTAAGATATTAATTGAATCGGCTGTAAACACATAGCCAGCTTCTACAATGTTATTGATCCGAAGTGGGATTTTCACCATATAAGTCGAATTTTGGAAATATGATAGCTCTGTATTAGCTGTTCCGCCTTCATATTCAGACATGTATGAAAAGTTATCATCTGTCATTGCGGCATTTACAGTAATCGGCGTTACCATCATACACGCTACCATCATTAAAGAAAGACATCTCTTTTTCATGTTTGCTTATCCTCCATCTGCAATTTAAATTCTACTTTCACTGCATTGCACTTTGTTCCATCGGCAAGATAACATTCTACAAGTAATGTCCCGTCATATGTACCGGACGACAAGGACTCTGATAAATCAATTTCGTAATACCCTTTGCCTGGTTCTAAATACCCGTCATTACTCCAGATTTTCTGTTGATTTGCATATAATGTCATCCGTATAAGACATGAGTTTTCTTCCGGGTTATAAAAGTTCACCTTTTGTTTCGTTTGGTCAGCGTAGCATACAAGGCTATCAAATCCCGGAACAATAACCTCTTCATTTCTTCCTGATTGTGGTAATTCTTGATTACCGTTCCATTCTTCTGCATCTTGATCCGGAGTCAGAAAAAATAATGGATTTGGAATGTTATTATCACCACATATCATGGAAAATATAAAAATGCCAGTAATCAGCAAAAGTAGCACTAAGATTATATATTTCTTTTTCAATTTTGATGCACCTCCAAAGGGCATCTTATTCCTTTAAGTCCGAAATGTCATTGCAAAGTGGGTGTGTATTACGATTCTTCCATCTCCAAATTGTAGAAGCATCTGCAATAAAATAGTCGCATTCGCCGTTCAATATATCGTCTATCACATTTTTTCCATATTGTTTATATGGTGCTATACAATCTGGGATTTCTGTATGTAGTTTTTGACAATTATCGCATCGAAAACGCCGCAATCTAAATATATATTTTTCTCCTGACTCATCCTGAATAACTCGTTGCTTTGAGTCTCGCACTCTCATTTTGTCGCCACAGTCCGGGCAACACACTTTTTCAAAAGATTTGACTCTATAATAGTTTTTTTATATAAAGTTCGTAGCTGTTTACTATTATCATTTTCTTCCCTCAAAAAAGAACCGGCATAAGCACCAGTTCTTTTATTTCTTTCTATTACTTCTTTTTATTCATTTCCTTTTTACGCTGAAAAATAATATTGACTGCAATTCAGGACTGGTTGATGTCACAATCACATTATAACATTATAATAGGAAGAAAGTCTCAGAAATCTGTTTTTTCTGTTCGAGGAGAAAAATTGGCGTGAGTGATTTAGATAGACCTCGATAGCGATCCGGATGCCCTCAATATCGCCCGAAAATGTAAACTATCCCCCGGTCACTGCCTCACACCAGGGCAGCTATTCTCTCAGTCAGATAAAAAAGGGATTCAAAAACAAAATAGAACAGATCTTTCCGTCGACTTACTCCAAAATGAAAAGCCGGGATCAGTTCCCCCACCAGCCAAAACAGAAAGAACTTTTAACATTATGTCCCATTCATCGCAGCAAGTCAGTATCACGTCATAACCAGTATTGCGACAAAAAAATTCCTCTTACATAGATTTCTATTGATGATCTATCTAAGAGGGATCTCTATTGTTTTGATATCTGGTGGTTTATTTCAAAAATCTGTGTTTGCTCAATGCTGTTTCAATGTCCTTTGATGATACACCGATGTACCGCTGTGTAACCGCCGGAGAGCTATGCTGCAACAACTGCTGCACAAGAATAATGTTGTAATCGTTATTCTGATAAACCTGTGTAGCAAAAAATTTTCTAAAACTATGAGTGCTTATACTATCCAGCTCCAACCAATCTGTGACTATCTTCAATTGCTTTTGTACTGCCCTTTCCGTAATTGGAAAAATTATCTCATTATCTTTTATACCATTTTCCAAGCAGTAGATTTTTATGTACTGGAAAATTTCAAACGGGACAGTGAAATTTCTGTTTTTCTTCGTTTTTTGCTCGATTATGTTCAATCTGTATCTGCTGCCTTCTTTTACGATATCTGACAACTTCAATTTTAAAATATCAGATATTCTGATTCCCAGGTTTGCTTCGATTATGAGAGCTGTTGCAATTCGATCATTTGGTCTACATCCTGCGAACCCTGTTCTCATAGTATCAATGATCTGGTTGTACTCTTCCACGGTCAACGCTCTTGTTCTTTTGTTTGCCATACTATCACACCTCTTTCGCTTATGCTTCAATTAAATTAGTTCGTATTTGTTGCTATGAAAAGTTCGTATAATTTCAATCACAAGGTAAATCCCTTGTAAACACTTGTTTTTACTGTTCGTAATAGTATAATTATACGAACTCTTTACCTAAAACAAAAGGGGCTGCATCTCGCCCCTTATATCCGCCTTATGCTGTAACACAAAATACTGTATTGGCTTCCTTTACTACATCAGAGCCGTATTTAATTCTGATATCTGCCATTGTAGTTTTTCCATGCGATCTGGTAACTTCTTCTGGATTGTGCCAGTACCATGCTTTTTTCTTGGAAGCCCAGTGAAAACCATTTCCTTTAAGTTCATCTTTGCAAGTATATGTACTACCTGTAACCCAGATCCAGGAACCACAGATTTCTATATCAATGTTCAGATGAATAATTACATTAATGATATCTCGGATCATTTCATCCTCTTGTTGGTTGTATTTCTTCCTATTATATGTATCGGATTTTTCCAAGATTTTGAATTTGATTTCATATTCTACATTGATAATTTTAATGTCGTCGGCAGATCAGCCGTTATCTGGATGATTTATCTTTACTAATCTCTTATATTCTTTTCTCAATTCTTCCAATGTGGTTATGTCTTTAAAATATGTCATTGTATTTCCCTCCGCATTTGTCTTTTGATTTCTTATCTTGATATTATTATATATGAGTACCCTCATTATGTCTATTGGCACATTATACAAATATGTACCCTCATTTTATGCATTTATGAGCACCCTCATATATTGACACATGAGTACCCTCATGTTATACTTTAACCATAAACAAAGCAGATATGCGAAGGGTGAAAACGATGTGATCGCAAGATGTACCGGAAACACCACCATAATACCGGGCAAGGGTAAGGGGATAATGAGACGGTCAAGAAACCTTAGATAGCTTTAAGACCTGCCGGAGCATAGGACTTTATAAAAGGAGAACTCGAACATGGGTAAATTTGAAGTAGGAAAAAGATATGTAGAATCAGGCATCACATATGAAATTATCAAGAGAACTGCCAAAACAGTTAGATTTGTAGAAATCCAGCATCCGGGCAGATTCAACGAAAGAATAACTGCTGAAAGAAACGCCAAAATCCGTAACTGGGAAAGCGGCGAAGTTATTATTGTAGGTCGCAGAACAATAGTTGCATGAAGCATTTTAATAGGAGGAAACACAATGGAAAATAACGCATCAATCAATTACAGATCAAACTTTATTTGGAGTTTAAAAAATACATTAGAAAGATATCTGGCAGCGGATTCTTCCAAAAAAGCTGCAATCTTGGATCGTCAAACAGTCCAGGGAATCAGATGGGCTATTTCTTTTATGAAATCCTTAGATCATGAATGTATGACAAAAGCAGAATTAAATCATGCAATCCGATTGACATATTTTAGAGGGCAAAGCTGCCCGGCATTTAACGGATAACTTAAAGGGTGGGCGCTCCACTCTTTATTTTTTTACTCTTCTGCTACTTTTGATAAAACTGTACATAATGCACTAATGTGGGTACTCATTTTTATATATTATTATGTGGGTACTCATGTTGACATATGAGGGTACTCATGTTATACTCTAATCAGTTCAAGGGAAACAGCGAAGGTCGAAGGAAGTACCGCAAGGGAAAGCAAGAGGACAACATAACACCGGGAAACAGGATAAGAGAGATTGAGATGTTCAAAAGGAACTAGATGTTTAAAGCCTGCCGGGGCTGTTACTTCTCTCTTAATAAAGAAAAAAGCCCAAGGAGGAAAAATATATGTGTAGAACAATGAACGAATTAGAAAAAGTTGTAGCAGATTACAGATCATTAAAAGCAATGAAAGAACAGCTCGAAGAAGAAATGAAAGCCGCTGAACGTGAGATCATCGGTTATCTCGATTCTAATGAAAAGCTTTCTGAAACTGGTAATGACTTCACTGTAAAGATTTCCACTTGCGAACGCCGGACAGTCGATACAAAGAGACTTGAAGCAGATCTTGGATCATTAGCAGAGTATCAGAGAATCAGCCAGTACAGAAGATTATACGTTAAATAAACTGCTTATCCTTCCGGTGGAGGTCAACCGGAGAAAGGTGAAAGCTATGAGAAACGATGAAATTATGACACTGAAACTTGAAAGAATAAAAGTTATTGATCTTGAAATGGCTATTAATTCAATCATTTCTGACTTTGAAGCAGAAATCAACGCCCCTGAAACAACTGAGGATAGAAAAAAGATTGCAAGATTATCAATAGAAAAAAGATGGAAGCCATTGTTAAAAACTATTCAGGATCAGTTTGAAGAACAGGACAAATAGTAAGTGGTCATAGCCACTATAAATAGGGCTTTAAGCTATGAGCGTTGACCGTCACCCTGGCGGTCAGGTAGTCATATGAACTATGCTGTGCTATCGGCATGACGGGTTACATAACTGCTATTTTCCTAGTGTTTATTGGGGTTAGACTTTCACTTTTCTGCCCCAACCAAACACCAAAAACAACAACAGGAGGACAACAACCATGAACCAAACAAATACTTTAATGACCTACAACCAATGGTGTCAGTTATTCAAGAAACATCTGAAAAAGACTATCAAGCGTAAAGTATACCAATTTCTGTACGGTGCTGTACTGTTCCTGATTCTGGCAGTTCCTCCCATAGCAATGATAATTCACTGGATCATAGTCGGATATTAAGAAAGAAGGTGAACTCTTGGACATATTGCAAACGCTTTTCAGCTTATGGACTGGCAACAGATGCACGCCAGATCAGAAGCTTTCTGTTACTGAAGCTATTAAAAAGCATGTTCCTGAAGATCAGCAGGAGCAATTCATTTCTCTACTATCTGAATGCTGCGAAAAGCTTAAGCGTCAGGCAGGAAGAAAGAGGATCATGCATAAACAAAAGAATCAGAAACTTACAGTCAACTATCCACTCTATAAAGGTGCTACAATCCGCATCCTTACAGAGAATCCGGGTAACTGGGAAACTTTTAAACATCTGGTCAGTACTGCTGCCAAACACCGATAACATACACATTCAAAGGAGATTTTATCATGATGAACATGGAAGTAAACATTGCAGTAAATATTCAGGCAACAAGAAAATTTTATAAGGTAATCGTTATCTCTGTAGGACTTTGTGAGTCAGAAATTATCAACGAAAGACATTTCGCAGACTACACCAGTGCTGCTGCATATGTCGAGACATTACCTGCTGGACTTATCTCTCTTCTGCTGGAGGTGTAACGGTATGAGCTAGATGAAATACAACAAGGAAACCGGTCAGATTGATCTGCTTCCATACATTTCAGAATTGTCAGGCTTTCAAGCTATTGTCATGGAGTATTATCTGCAAGAGAGCAGTTTCAGCAGTCCGGCCACAGCAAAGCGCGCATAAACGTGTATTATTATTTTAATCAAACAAAATTCGTGTATTTATATTGACAAATATACATAAATGTATATAATAAGTAATATACACGAATACATGTAACATGTATTCTCATAATACAATCAGGGCTAAGTGGTTTTAGGGCGGTTCGATTCCGTCCAGTCCTTTACAAAAATAACAAGGAGGGCTTGACATGAAATTTCTCTATTATGATGTAAACGAGAACTGTGAAATTGTGGAATCTATCGCAAATCTCAGTATTGCGGATATCCTCAAAATCGCACACACTGGCAAAATTGAAAATGCAGGTACCGAAATCGGCATCCGGATCAACACACTGCTTCCACTGACTGCCGAAAATCACAACAAAATAACAATCTGGATCAACGTATTGGATGAAATGGTATCAGTTACAAGACACAGTTTTGATTCAATTTTGGATATCTGGTGTGACGAGGATATGGAAAAATTGGAAATATCCCATTCGGAAATTGAAGCACTTTTGAAATTTGAAGATGAATTTTTCAGAGCAAATTTTTCTTAAGATAATTGTCCAGGCTGTCAAGTCGGTTGATTTTTACATGGTTCGATTCCATGCAGTCTGCTTCTTAGAGGGGGAAAATTCCACGCCTTCGCCCTTTAAGAAAGAACAGATGTTCTGTATAATGAGTGCAGAACACCTGTTCCGTTGAATTAACATTTGCTTAATTGGTATAAAACAATGCGATATATATTTTCCAATAAGCTCAAACCATGCTGTCCTACCGGCATTACGGGGTTCAATTATTTCATTCATGTGCTTTAGGGAATTGGACTCTCCCCTGAAGCACAAAACCAGGTTTTCAAGTCGGTTGGTTTATGCAGTTCGATTCTGCACAACCTGTTTCTTGCAAGAAATAAATCCTCTACGAAACTATATTGTATTGATTCCTGATTACCGGGAGAAAGGAGAAACATGGCAAAGAAAATAACAAAAGCTATGAGAGCAGATTTTAAACGTTGCGAAGAACTTGCCGATAAAATCATGGATGAATGCGGCGTTGAAATCCCATTTCTCACATGGGCTTTTATGACTTACGACGAATTATTGAATCTTGAAAAAGAACTGAAAAAACGGTAAGTAAACCGATTTGCTGTCCTATCGGCACTACGGGGAAATATGCGGAACACTTATTCTAATCCCTGGGGTCTGGTGCACCCCGTCCCACCCAGTCTTCCGTAGCAAGTATGTAAGTATGTGGAAATCTCGGACTCTCCAATTATACACTGGTTGGGAATATTTGGCAAGAATTAAGTGTTCTGCACAAAAAGGAAGGATTGATAATATGCACAAAATTAAAATAGTTACTAAAGGTGGACTTATTCCAAAGAAAGATCCAGTTGTTATACCAGAAATATATTTCGGTTCATTTTCAAACGACATCTCAACATTATTGACATATGAGGATTTATGCCGTTACAAGAAAAAACAACAACTTGCTACTGATTTATGGAATATTGGTTATTGCTTTTGCGTAGCCAAAACCAAAGGAGCATTCTACAATAATACTATTGCGTTCATTGCATATGATGAATATGAAGATTTTCCCGTATGGATTATTATTTGTGCTAAAGATGATTTTAATAATCAAATTCACTACAAATACTATGATGCAACAAGCCAGAATAGAAAATCTGAGTTTTCCTGGGCTTTACCTGCCATTCAAACAGACACACAATTCAATAAACTTTCAAACTGATTATCAGATAAGACAGCTACACTTTATCTTTACTATAACAATAAACACAGTAGAAAGGACAATTCAGCAATATAAGGAGAATAAAACAATGGTATCAGTTACATCACACGCAAAAAGAAGATTAAAAGAACGTTGCGGAGTATCAAAAAACTCTGCTATGGATATGGCAGAAAGAGCATTCAATAAAGGCATTTCTTTTGAAAATGCGAGTACAGATCTCAAAAAATATATCTCTAGTGTATATATTCGACATGAAAAAATCGGTGATAATATTCGCATTTATGGCAACATGGTTTATATTTTTGACAATCGCACATTGATTACAGTATACCCCATCCCAGAGAACTTATTAAATGAGATGGAGCGTATTGCAACATCTATTGATGATGCAGCAGATAAAGCATATCAGGAGTATACTACACCTCAAAATACATGCCCACCACCAAAGAAAGTTATTAGTGAATTTGATGCTACTGCTCTGGCAAGGAAATTATTTTCTAATGAAACACATACTCCATATAAATATTCAATAAAAGTTGACCACATTGGAAAGTTTCTTCAACTGAGCTTTGCAACACCTATTATGGCACAAAAATACAACGACATTATTGAAAGAATTGGAGAAGAATCCGGTTGGAGAGTAAAAATAAATGAACGTTGTAATACAGCTTTATTACAAACAGAATTTTTAATACTTTTCTTGCGAAATGGCATTGATTTTGTAAAACCGGCATTATTTTCAACTACCAACATAGCAGTAACCATTTACATAAAAGAATATCTTCCAGTTTGTGAAACTTTAAAACAGGAAATTTTCGACACATACGGTATAATCGTAAATTATGCAATTTGCTAATCTTTATTTACAACTATCTAACAATGAAAGAGGTATTAAACTATGAATAATGAAAAAGAACCTAAACTTACAACCGGTAAAATGGTCGTCCTTATTGCAATGGAGTTAATTGTTATCATACTGAACATTTTAAATCTTTGCACAAAATTCTGCAAATTGTACGAGGTAAAACATTATGATGAACATTGAAGCATTACGCCGTAAGGCAAGAAAACAGGGATTATTCATTCGGAAAAGCCCGAATCACATTACCGGTGACTACATGATCGTAGATGAAAACAATATCATTCAAGCTGGCGAACTCTGTGGATTATCCCGTGAAGAAGTTGAAAAATATCTTGAAAAATAATATTAAGGGGTGGCAGGACTGCTGCCCTTTATTTTTACAAAATAAAAGATAAAAGAAATAAATAATTTGTATCAAGAATCTTGATTTATGTGTACCCTCACGTTATAATCTAATTATAGATTACAAGAAAGGAGCTTTTATATGGGAAAATCAAATAAAGATGCTGTTGCAGATTACGCTAAAAAAATGAAAGATATCAAGCTAAGAGTACCATATACACCAGGCAAATTTGATAGCAATGGTAATCCCATTTCGGATCACTATGAAAAAATAAAAGCAGCAGCAGAACGCCACAATATGAAAAGCATTAACGAATATATCTTATACTTAATCAGCCAGGACATTGGTGAAGAACTCTCTGTAGGAGTAAAGAGCTTTAAGAAAAAGGATAATGCTAATGAAGAATAGTATAGATGATTTATTGATCCAATGTTACCGTACCGCACAGGCTTATTCCTAGAGCTGTACAAGCCCGTATAACTGCCAGAATTGCCATACGCAATAAAGAATTGGTACAAGAAATAATCCGCTTAAAATGGCAACTAAACGCCATACAGACAGAGTTATCCCACATTAAAAGAGTAAGCCACAACGGTTTGCTCTTTTTTATATTATCCGAAAGATAAAAGTAATAATGTATTTCGTATAACAACAGGCACAACCAGCTCAGAAATGCAGGAATCCGCACTGAATTATTAATTCCGGTTCTGGATTCCATAATTTCAATCCCGGATTTATCACTGTTTTCTCCAGATTTGTACATTATTTGGTTATATTATGTGCCAGAATCATAAGATAGAACAAATAAAAGTTTCACTAAATAAAGTGTTTTAACCGCAAAATTCATTTATCCTTTTTCATCTTGGTTGTAATATCCAAAACAAGGCAACAGATCCGATTTATTATGATCTCTCATCTTAATAGATTTATTTACTGCTGCCCCACCGTATACGCCTTCAATTGCCAGATTAAAGCATTTTGGGGTTATGTACAGTAATTTCTCCACCCGTTCGCATTTCACTCATTATAAGGCTTTTAACGCCCTTACAGCATGGCTTGTCATGCGGCAGCAGTTGACAGTTAAAAATAGAAACGTGCATTTTTGACACATTCACACAATAATTTTTGTTATAATCTGGCGGCTTTTCGCTTGAGTCATACGCCCATAGATGTTATAATTTTATTTGTACAATCGAACAGAAGCCGGATGCAGGTTTCATTTTTATGCCCTCTATCCTAGTGAAAGGGGGTGCTGCCCTATGAATACAATGGAAGTCTTGACTTTATTGTTAGTAATTTTTACAGCATTGAGTTACATAGATCAACATAAAAAGAAATAGCATCCCACCGCCACAGTAAGATGCTATAACTTTATTTATACACTCTTTTGAGGGCAACCGGAACTTTGTGTCCGGTCATCTTCTAAGTAGATTATACAACGGGACTCTTGTTTTTTCAAGAGTCCTTTTTTTATTGCCCTACCCTTTGCCACACACCTATATTTTATGTGCTAAACGGGGTTCGGATTCTATGAAAAGATAGTTAATTTTATAACAATATTATTGATGCTTTTAAGGGAATAAACAGATTTGTTCGAGGATTTCCCTATATAGAGAAACTGATTTATTGATATCTAAATTCCCCTCTTTTCCCAAATCCCCTCTTCCCCTTTCAACCACCAAACAAATCAATATGCTTATTATCCGGGGAGTGGCAGAAAATAGCGACACGATAGTGTCAAGACTGCTGCCATCTCACTTCTGTTTTCCCGCTTCCTTGCGCTTTCTCGCCTTATAAATATACAGTTCCTTTCCAAGAACATCATCCAGGGTGTCAACTTTTTCAGCACACCAATCTTCAAATTTACGTGCCATTGTCTTGCTGAAGAAGAAATGCGGCTTTCTGGTATATGTCACATCCTCATATTTGCCGGTTCTGGGATTATGTATAGTATTGCTAAATGTATCACCGGGAATAAACTTGCCCCATGACTGAATCATAATTTCTTTTCCGGCAGCTAAACATTTTAAAATAGTTTTATAGTAGCAACGCAAAATCTGATCTGCACATTCCATGTTGCAGTATTTGCGGGGCATAAATCCCGCATTTTTCAATTCTTGCGAAAAAATTTTTGTAAATTCATGTTTTGTAATCGTTTCCATCTTCTATTCTCCTGGTGGGACATCCCCACCTCTAACTAAAGTGGTGTGCCATTGCAGAATCAAGAATATTTTGAAATTCTGCTTCTGATCGTTTCCAAAAGCCAGATTTACCAAGTGTATGATATGATCCGCTTTCTGCCGCTTCGAAAATTTCAGGCGTTGTAAAATAACTGGCAAATCCCCTTGAAGTAAATGCCGAGTTGGGAACTTCATATGATGTACCCTCATCTAAATAAACTTCAAAAGAAAGAAATTCGCCCGATCCTTGCAATGCAGTAGTCTGGGGAGAATTTCCGAGTGCTCCGGTACGTTCATATATAGTCGGATTTCCCTGGCTATAATATCCCTGAGTTTCTTCTTTCGTTTTCTTGAGCATTTTGGTTTGAGCTTCTTTCATAGCGGCTTTTGCTTCCTGTTGTATAGCTCTTTTTAAAGCTGCCATACTACTAAATGTTGCCATTTGTCTCATCTCCAACGAACATGGAAGTAAATACATCTTCGTCACTCTGACCTTGCAAAAACGGATTTTCGACACGGAATTTCTCCATTTCCGCCCGGTACATTTCAGAATATTTATTTTTAAGTTTTAACATTGCGGATAGGTGACCGATAAAATAAACTTGTACGTATTTCACAATTCCATCAACGTCCTGATACCCTGGAGGACACTGGCATACTGGTTTATAATCTTCTAACATCTTTATCATAACACCAACCGGCTTTTCACCCTCTTTACTGCTGCTATCTTCTTGAAGCGGCTGTAAATTAGCTGATCTCATTGTACTGAGATACGCGTTCATAAGCTTTACATAAATATCAACATCGGCTTCTTTAATAGCAGTGTTCATTTGCAATTTAATGATACAAAGTTCTCTAACGAGAGCTTCTTTCGCCTTATCAATAACCACCCTTGCACGCCAGTCATCATACATATCATTCAGAATGGCATATTCTTCAGGAGAAAATCCATATCCCCAAACCGATACAGCTTTTCTTACATTTTGGGAGTCATCGTGTTTTTGCACATCTTCTACTGTATCAATCGTTTCTGGAGTGTTCTCAACAATAGTATCACTGTAAGTTTTCCCACTGTATTGAAAAAGCTGCATCTTTTTAATATATGCAGCCATAATATTTTCTGTATTTTTCTCCAATACTTTTTCAAACGCTGCAACATCATAGTATATATCAAAGATTTGACACATACGTTCCATTGCTTTATATGAATTTCCAAACTGCTGCACGTATCGGCTATAAAGCTTTTCCGTGCATTCTTTGCAAATCCTGAAGAATCCTCTATTTCCGGCATATATCGGGGAATCCGAATAAAAAAAGTTGCCTGACTGTTGCTCATACTCTTTACCACAACAAGAACACAATGGATTATCTTTCAACTTTTTTCGCGTTTCTATCCTTATATCTTCCATGATATCACCTCAATAATAATCTTGCCAGTTTATGTCTGAATTTGTTTCCCCAAGTTGCTCTTATAACCTCTTCTCGCATTATTTTCATCTCTGCAATCAAATTTTCATATTTTTGACGTAAGCCCTGAGTTTCTTTGAGAAGTTGTTTCCACTGCTGCGCATCCTTTATAATCTCTTTAGATGTTCTTTCGTTTAAAGTTTCTTGAACCACTTCAATAAATCTCTCATCATCTTTCAATTTTTCGATAATATCTTTATAATTTTCCATGATAATCTCCTTTCATAGAAGCGGGATTATATACCGAAAGTACATAATCCGCTTCTCAATAATCTAAAATTTATGTTTAAATTTATTTAAACTGCCACTACCATTAAGTCGATTAATGGTCATATCACAAACCATTTTCTCAAATTTTCTGTCACGCTGCGCTTCACGCATGAAATCACTATAGTTTTGCACGTTTGGAAAACTAAACTTTACTTTTTGATTATACGTAGTATTGCCTTGCTGTAACCTTTCTTTCCTAGAGATAGTCTGAGATATATCTGGCATAGCTCCATTGATAAATCCAGATGGATCATTCATCATATCCCAGAGATTCTTTGTCGCATCAGCATCAAGAACCATGTCGCCACGTTCAAACGGTGTAACAATAGCACCATCCCTTTTGCGGATAAGAGACTCTGTTCCAAGTTCCTGAGTCCAACCATATTGGTCACTTGGAATACTCTTTGATCCAGAAGCATATCCTTTAAGCTGGCTAAGTTTTACCCAACCAAGTTGAGTGCCATCAGCAGCATCAATACAATAAGGATATTTAGAACCTTTGTTGATACGTGTAATTTTAACCTTTTTGCCAAGATAATAACTGCCAGTTGCACCAGTACCATCAGAAGCGGCATGATATACGCCAGAAGTATAAGTAACATTGTCACCTACTTCAGCTTTATTGTTACCTGTTTTTGTTTTGTTTGGTTTCTTCTTTGGTTTGTCAGGATCAACCAACACAGCGTCCTTAATAGAATCCTTATCACTGACTTTTGGCGGGTCTGGTGTAGGATTTCCTTCTGCAACATTATTTTTATCAGGTTTTTGCTCTACTTCTTCGAGTTCACCAGTCACAGGATCTTCCGTTTCTTCCTGTACTTTTTGAACTAATTTCCCAGCCATAGAATCAATGGCGTTAATCATTTCTTGCTGTCTCTTGTAAATGTCATCAATTGCAGAACTAACTCCAGTCATAGTGGAAGAGAAGTTACTATCATATGCGGCGATTACGCCATTCACGCCATTTGTAGCATTCCATACATTCTGCATTTCAGTAGACAGATCATAACCAACACTTGCGGCTTCTGTTTTCAGTGTGTCTGAAATTTGAGATGCATTACTATTTATTTCTGAGATCATATCGGAAAGCAGACCATCAATATTATCCAGTCGCTTATTAAGAATTTCTTCATACTCATTTTTAAGATTATCAAGTAATTCCTTCTGATCCGAAATAAATTTCTCATACTGTGTATCTTCTAAGTCCTCTTGTGCATCTTTAAGACTGTCTTTTAACTCTTGCAGTTTAGCTTTGTTTTCTTCTGAGTTATCGCCCTGTAATGAAGCAAGCTGTTTCTGGAGAGATGCGATTTCCTCTGTTTTTTCACGAATTTTCTTCTGATAATCATAGAGGTCTTTCTGTGCCTGGATTGCGTCAAGATACTTGTCAATCAAGTCTTGAAGAGAATCTAATTCATTTTCGATACCATCTTTAATCAGATCCTTCATGGCATCTTTTTCATTCTCAGCAGAAAGAATAGATTTTTGCTGTGCATCTACCAGCTCATTTTTACGGTCAATGAGTTTCTGATTATACGGATCTTTTGCAAGTTCCTCGCTGATTCGCAGCATTTCTTCCTTATACTTATCAGCTTGTGCCATGTAGGTATTATAATTAACACCATGTAATCCGAGAGTGGCAAGTCCCTGTTCAGTCATCTTACCATCATCATCGAACATATCTTTGTGACTCATAAGGTCAATCATGAAATCTGACTCACTGGTGATTCTACTGATAGAATCCTGTAATTGGTCAAACTGTTCCCATTTGAGGTCACGAATAGAAGCTTGCAGTTCAAAAACTTTATTTTCAGCTTCGGCAAGGCTATTTGCCACTTGGTCAACAGAATCTTTCATTTCGTAATATTCTTGGGTGCCTTTTGTAATGTCTCCATTCTGTACGGCAGCTTCAAAATTACGTTTCATTGCCTTATATTTCTCAGAGAGATTATCGACAATAGATTGTTCCTGTTCGATCTGTGCCTCATAGAATTTTGTACTCAGGTTATACCCTTGTGTCTGCATTCTATCCATATATGTTTCAATCATGGAACTTCTGTTTTCCCATTGAGACATAAATGAATCATAGTAAGCGGCAATATTATCAAGTTTCTTTTTGGCATTCTCTACGATTGCTTGTGCGTATTCGGCTTCGGCATTAGCCGCTTCTTTTGTAGCATCAGCCAAAGCATCCTCTTGAATTTTGAGTTTCTTGCTTAAATCAGTTGCATTGGCGACCTTTTTATTATAAGCCTCAATTTTTTTCAAAACTTTAGGATCAGAGATACCAGTAGTGCTTACTTTCTTTCCGGCTTCGAGTGCCGCTTTTTGCTTTTTAGTCAATTTGGAAGTAACTGATTTGTCGGAAAGCAGTTTCTTCTGTGCTGATTTTTTACTTGCATTGGCAGAATTAGAATTTTTCAGCGCATCATTATAATTTTTATTTACCTGTTTCAAGGCTGACTGACGCTGTTTGTTCTGTTCTTTAAGATTTCTTGTTTCCTGTGTAAGAAGCATATTTTGATAAACATAAGCTTTCTTACCATTTGTAGTAGCAAGAATCTGTTGCTCTTTTGTAGAACCTGAATATGCTTTATTCTTAGTATCTTGCGCAGTATTCAGCTTTTTCAATGCCTTTTCGTCTGCTTTTTTGGCTTTATCATATTCTTTCTGGGCTTCGTTCTTTTCTTTTGCATCCGTATTATATTTCTTGGCTTTAGCTTTCAAGGTACTTGTCATACCAGACGTACTGACTGTTTTCCCAGCTTTCACTTTAGATGCAATAGTATTTCCCTGTTTCAGAGATTTATTATATGATTTAGCATATTTCAGTGCTTCGCCTTTTAAGCCTTTTGTGCTAATTGGCTTCCCTTCACGAATCGCACGTGCTATTGTATTATATGTCGCCTTATCTGTTGTAGATTTCGCAGCTCTTTTCAATTTTTTCGCGATGGAAGAGGTCTGTTTCTTATTCGCATTGATAAGATTTGTGCCAGTTTTCTCAACATCAGTTGTTGCAGATTTTAAATTCTTGCTTGCTTTTGAACGTGTTGACTTTGTTTTGTTTCTGGCAGTTGTAGCCTTATCCAAATTTTTCTGAGCATTTGCAAGTGTCGGATTATCTTTTTTAATCTGATCCTGTAAATGACCAAGAGTAGATCCACCACCAGTAATAGCACCATAAACATTATCTAATGATTCATATTTAGATTTTAATTTGTCGATTGCTTTCTCAGCTTTTTCAATCGGCATATTCGCCAGAGTATCATATAATTCAAGCAGCTTATTATTTAATTCTTGAATTGTATTTTTGCATTCGATGGCGGACTCATAATAACTCTGGAAGTCTTTGATATTTTCTGACAGTTTCTTTCCGGAATCTGTAGAAGTATCAATATCCTCGATTTTAAGCGCACCATTTTTTACTAACTTTTTATATTCTTCGCTAAGTCCAACAGAATTAGCTTTCTTCATATAAGTATCATATGCTTCTTGATTTGCAGTAAGCTGCTTATCAATAATCTTCATCTGTTTCTTTAACACAGCAGTTTTAAAGGCAGAAGATACATAGTCAGTAATTTGGTTTGCTGCATATTCAAAAGTATTTGCAAGTCTGTCTAACTTGATTTTTACGAAATCAATTGTACTCTTAGATTCTTTTGCTGATTTTGTGTTAGAATCTGTAGCGGATGTATTTGCATTTACAGAGTTAGTGTTAGCCCTGTATGCGGCGGTGCTGCCACCACTTGAAGAACCGCCAGAAGATGAGCTGCCAGACGATGAACTGCCTGAACTAGATGAATTGAGTTTATTCCAAGGGTTTCGTCCAGTTCCAGAAAATCCAGTGCTGAAAGCATTTGCAAGTGGAGATAGATCGCTAAGGCTTCCTTGTGCATAGGCTCTAGCATGACCAGGTATAGCACCATATTTTAACAAAGCTTCTGTTTGTGCGGCGGAGAATATCATATCTCCCTTTTTAAGATTTGCAATATGTGCGCCACCAGGAATCATAGACCAAATGCCATTATGAACAATGGATTCAGAATGACCATTAATAATTTGCTCATTTACCAATGCTTTTTGATCTTCTGGAATGGTAACACGACCATCACCATAAGCCGGGAAATCACTAAGGCTTCCTTGTGCAAGTGCTCTAGCATGGCTCATTGATAACATAGTTCCATCAGCAGCAGGCTTAATAGTATTGGTAGAGTTATTTACAATATTGTTTGTAATTGAAGTGACAGTAACGGTTTTGCTATGTACACTATCAATAGCAGTAGCCAATGCGTTTACCGAATCCGTACCAAGAACAACTGCAGATACAGTAACGGTTTTTCCATATAGTTTAGCAATAGCAGAGAATAAATCATTTACATCTGGTGTGCCATTTACGGTAGCGGTCACATCGACGCTTTTACTATTAACTTTCTTGATGGAATTAGCCAAAGCTTGCACTTGATCTGGAGAGCCACCAACAGAAGCATTAACTTGAGCATCTTTGCTTTCTACCTTTTTAATGGAAGAACCAAGTTGTTGAATCTTATCAATATCACCTGTTGCAGTAACATTTACAGTTACATCTTTGGTTTCATCTAATGAATCTAGCTTTGATTTAAGATTATCTAATGCCGAATCATCTACAGTTACATCAATATTTTGATCTTTATTTGAAAGCTCTTTGAATTGACTATCATCCAATTTCACAGTGATCGGAATATCTCCGTCCGCCTCTTTTAAAGCCTCTAATTGAGATCTGGCTTCTTCTACTTGGCTTGAATCAATTTTAAGTGTTTTCTGTAAATCCGCATCTGACATTCCGAGAAGTTGATCTACAGTAGCACCACCTTCTAACTGCGCACCAATAGAAAGCATGATTTTCTGAGATTGTAATGATTCAATTTCACTGTCAAGTGCGGAAATAGCCTGTTGTCCCTCTTCTGTATTGGCACTAACACTGATTTCCTCACGTTTTCCAGTTAATTCAGAAATTTTAGAATCCAATTGGTCAATTGACATAGAAGCTTTGTCATAATCAAGATCTATTCCAGATAATAAGCCACCACCAGATTCTCCACTTGTTGAACTTTGCAGTTCTTTTAATTTGTCTTGAGTAGCAGTAGAAGTTTCTTGAAGCTGTTTTAACTGTTCGTTATAATTTTGTACATCTGAAGAATCAAACTTAACCTGAACGTCTGAATCGGCAAGTGCCTTTCCTAAAAGTTCTACGAAATCTGTAGTTGTTCCAAATGCATCTGCCACTTGCTGTATTTTGTCACCAGTCAAGTCGAAAGCATATGTTCCATCTTCACCAATTTTTACAAAATCATCACCCAGTTTTGATGCAACATCATCCATAAAGTCCCATGCACCTTTAGATGTAAAGTTTCCATCTTCATCAAAAGTCATATAATCTTTAAGACTATGGCTTGTTCCTTCGATGGTTTTATCAAGCTGTGCATAAGCATCTATAGAATCTTGGATTCTGTCAGTTCCAAGAAGTAAATCAAGATAGCTGGTTACAGAATCGTCAGTTACCCAACCTTCCTGAATCAATTTACCGATGCTATCATAATTTTTTGCAACATTCTCAAATGAATCACGTTCGTTTGCAGAAGATGTGGCGTTAACAAATTTATTATATGAAGATGTCATACCATCATATTCGTTAGCAAGTAATTTTAACGATTGAAGTTCTGATTGAAGTCCGTTGATTACATCTTGAGATTTGTTATTGGCTTGTGCCTCATTAATTTCTTTTTGTTTATCGGCAATAGCTTCTGCAAAATTATTCTTGGTTTGAAGTTCTAATTCCTCATTATACTCTTTTAAAGCTTCGGTATTCAGATGAACGCCTGTTGCTGTTTCTTCGAAAATTGATGCTGGATCAAAATTATCAAGGTCTTTAAAAGCAGTAGTAACATTATTAATATCTTCTGTTGTAAGACCTGTTGCGGAACGTGAGTCACTAAGCGCGCTAAGAAGATTTGTCTGTTTTTCTTTAGCCGCATCGAGTGCGGTGGTCATTGTATCTACCGCTGAAGCTGTTTCTGTCGCTGAGTTACTAACTTCTTCGCCAGTAGTAGATGCTACTATACCCAAACCAGACAGTGTATCAGCAAGCTTTTGTACTTCTCCGCTTGAAGTATCAGAAATCAATCCGCATTCTACTGCGGCATCAACCAATGCATTAACTTGGTCTTTACCTTTTTCAACACCATCAGTCTCAAATGTATATCTGAAATCTGTATCTGTCAGTCCAAGGTCTTTTAGAGCATCCGCATTTTTCTTGACTTCTTTTCCAAATTTGGAAGTATCATTTCCAGATATAGCCTCATTAAATTTGTTTGCGGAAACAGCAGATTCGTTTAATTGATCTTTTACCTCTGCAAACTGATCTGCAAACTGAGACATGTCAGAGTTTTTTAACAATGATTGTACTGCACTGTCAACAGCCTCGAATTGTGTGGATGCTTGTGCGATTGCATCTGGATTTCCATTAGACAATGCGTCATTATAATTTTCTACTGCTTTTGTATAATCATTCAGCCACTTAACTGCAGTTTGCTCTTTCCCTGATGGTGCTTTAAATAAATCTTCATCAGCGACAAGTTTTGCCTGTTGAGCCTGATCGTATAAATCGCCGTATTTATCCAGAATCTTGTTTGCTTCAGACAGTCCGACAGATGCATTGTCACTCATAAGGTCAAGTATATCGGATTCCCCATACTTTTTCTCAATGTCCGAAACATCTGTCATAAAGTCATTTAAAGCTTCTTTTGCAGTAGAAGCATCAGCATTGAAATGGACATCCATTGTAATTCCATCTGATTCTAATTCCGTCTTAAATACATCAGCACCATATTTATCCTGTAAATCTTTAATGGACTTCTTGATAGCTTCGGATTCTTTGGAACCATTATCATAGAACTGACCTAAATATGTATGCCTATCTTTTTCTATCTCTTTTTTGGCTTTTTCAATGCCCTTTTTGTTCTCATTCTGAAATTGTTCCGCTTGTTTCGCAGAAACTTGATCTAATAAAGCAATCTGTTCTGTCAAAGAACCATTTACAAGATCAATCCCAGCTACTTGACTTCCATATGAATCTGTTAGAGACTCCTGTATAGAGAGTAATTCACTTTTCGCGCTGGCAGCTTCTTGTTCGGATAATGTACCGGAATCTAAAGCAGTTCTAAGTTCTGTAATCTTATCAATCTGTCCTTGAAGATTTTCGTTGCTACTCTCCCACTCGTCACCCGCCTGTTTCGCAGACTGAATCATCTCTTCTACAGATTTTCGGTACGCGGATATTGCCGCTACTGCCCCACCGACGGCAAAAGATGCAATTCCTACCGGTGATGTAAATGCAGTTAGTAACTTACTCCAATTACTTGCAATCAAACTAAAAACTTGTGATCCACCCGCTACTCCCAGTGCTGCAATTGCTCCCTGCAGAAGTCCAAGATTATCTACCACACTTGCGATAGATGTGGCAAAATCCAACATTCCCTCAAGTGCTTCTTCTGGAAGCGCATCAGAATAAAGTTTTGTCATTGTGGCAGACAACTTTTCGAGTTTGCCATTGATGGAATCAGCACGTTTATCATTTATCTCCATTGCCGTTCCATTGGAGTCAAGAGCATCCTGTTCAAGTTGCAGAGCTTTATTATAATTATCCATCATTGCTCTAAAAATGTTACCCTGTCTAACCCCGGCTGCCTGCTCCGAGACATATGATTTTTGGGATTTATTGAGAGTTCCCCACACCTTGTTGAGATCATCCAGTGTATCACTTACGTCTCGTAAATCACCATCTGCCCCACGAACAGAAACACCTACGCTTTTAAACGCTTCTTCTGCATCGGACATTTCCGCATCTGTGGTAAGTCCATCTTTTGAACGACTGATACGGCTGAAAATTGTTTTCATCGCATTACCAATAACAGATCCAGACTGTCTAGTATTCTCTGCCACTGCAGCTACAATAGACGCATATTTTTCAAAATCCATTCCAGCTTCATCAACCACTGAACCTGAGACAGAAACGGCATCAGCAATTTTGTTACAACCCTCTGAAAAATCCAGTGCTATTTCTGTACTCAGTTTTTCAGTTACATCAGCAACATGCATTGCTTGATCTTCTGCCATACTAAACTGATTCAGGATACCTTGAATAGCATCGGAAGCGGCACTTGCTTTCATGCCAGAAGCGGCAGAAAGTAAGACTGTCGGCTGTGCTTTTGCTAACATAGATGCGGCACTTTCGTTCTCATTTGCATAAATTGTAACAGCATCTGTTACCGTCTTTGTGTATGTACTCAGTTCTTTTGCCATATCTATAGACTGTTGTTTCAGGGAATTAAGAGAAGCATCTGTCATGTTACTCATAGTCATACCAACCAGAGTCATAGCCTGATTTAGATCTGTGACAGCTTTTACGGCACTTTCAGCCTGAGTCTTGATGGCATTAATCGCATCATATTTAAGTTTTGCTCCTGCAATCTCTTTAAAGCTAGTTGAAAGCCCACTTGCGCTTCTTTGCGCTTGCTGCATACTATTATTCAGATTATCAACGCCATTTCCGTTGACGTTCGTCTGAATATTTACTTTTCTCTCTTTTGTAAGGGCGTTAAGCTGCGCTTCTGCCTTAGAAGTATCAATACTCGCGGTAATCTTCGCATTAAATTCACTCATATTTCATACCCTCTTTTTATTGTTTTATCAGCTTGTAAACTGTAATTTTTGTTTTATCCAATATCATTTCAACCTCTTTTATATTTTTCTCTAACTATTCGGAACTCCAAATCTACAGGCATTCCGCCATAATTTATTAAACAATCGTAGTATTTATAATCATCCTCTACCGCATCTGGCTCTTGTCTGAGTACATCCGCCAATGCATAAGGATCAATTCCCATACTGAATGCAGCAGAAACAAAGTCCATATCTTCATACAACCCACGGTGACATACACCAATTTCGCGCACTGCATCTACTGTTTTATGTATTGTTTTTGGTAAATAGGTTAAATTTGTGGCAAAATCTGTCCCATACTCCCTTTTTTTATGATTAACTTTTCTCTTATGATGCACTTCAATAATTTCATTTTCACGAATCCAATTCGGTACATTTGCAAAAGCAGCTGCGACTAAATTATGAATCATGAACATCTTCGGCTTTCTGCTACCGCTCAATGTACTGTATGTTACAACCGTTTCATAGCCATTTATAAAGAATGTTCTAATTAGCACTGCTGTCCCATTTCTTCTTTTACTTGCTAATCTTGCATAGTTAGAAATAAACCAACCCGGTTGTGCTTTAACAGAAACAAATCTTTCATCTGGTGAAATAAGTCCACCAATAGTTGCTACATCCTTTTTAGTAAATTTTTTATAGTTTTTCTGCATATTTTCTCCAAAATAAAGGCGGTATCACAATGACACCGCCACAAAATTCCTCTTTTATTTAATTTAGTTTAAATACGTAATGTCAATTCCCATTTGCTTTCTCATACGTGCTGTATTCTCATCACACATTTCATATTGTCTAGTGTCTTTTTCTTCCAACACTTTAAGTTCAAGGATTTCTTCTATTTGTTCAATGCGCCTTATGGAATAATTTTTTATGTATTCTCCCTTTGCAATATAATATCCAATTGCCCTTTTATAGCTGCTATTCCATGCGATATCTCGTAAATTTTCTTCAAAAAGTACATCGTCAGAAATATTTAGAGTGTTTATAATCATTTCATTTGATAATGTTTTTGGCAATTCTGCTGCATCTGGACACTCAAAAAGTTCTTTATAGATATCTAAATCTTTTACAACTATACTCGCTCCAGTTCCCATTCCATCTTTACCAATAAAACACGCATTTGCAGAAAGAATCTGCTCCTTAATCTCTTCAAAAGTCAAGAATCTAAATTCGGAATCACCCGGAATTAAAACAGAATTATCAATCCTCATATCGCTTCCTTGTATCTTTTGTGTATAAAGTGTGATTCCTATATCCCAAGGAAGTACATTTTGTACAGCAACTCTCATTGTCGGACTTATTTTTTTCTTAACCATAATTGTATTCTCCTTTGTCTTTATTCAAATATATCGTTAAATTCTATTTCCTTGTCATCTCGCAACCGTTCCTCATATAAAATATTTTGCGAAATTAAATTATCGTATTCACTTTTTCCCATATTATATGAATTTTTTTCACACGCTATTGCTTCTGTTTGCATATCTATTGTATATTCACTGCTTCCAAACACATCAAAGTCATCTGCAGCCACCCTCTTCTGATTCAATTCAATCAGTATTGCCGATGGATCTGAAGGCTTTATGGATAGAATGCAATATCCACTATAATCGTAAATCATAGGAATACGTCCCTGTTCTTTCCAACCACCGTCATAAATTATTTCGCCATCATTGTCTTTTGTGCCAACAAATTCGACACTGCCGCGAAGTTTCTTTCCATTTGCGAGCTGATCTTCAATCCATTTTACGAATTTCGGATATCTCCCTTCATTGATATATCCAGTAGCACATAAACATCTATGTACTTCACCATCTATTTCAATATCTTCAATACTCCAATCTTCAAATGAACCCACTTGCACAGAATCCTCAAAAACTGGCATGTTTTTTATATGTCCAGTCAGTCCATGTCCATAAGGTACATCTTTATCGTCATCAAGAAACTCAGCGCACAGTGGCATACCTTTTACACTATCCGCATTATCACGGGTGTACTGCTCCAAGTAAGTTATACCGTTTCTGTTCCAGTGAGTTCTATCTGGATAAATTTCATGCAACGCAAATTTAACTTTTCTTCGACCATTTGGATTGGTAGCTTGCGAAATTTCTAAGATTCTTTCTTGAATTTCCATTTTATTTACCACCTTTTGTGTTTATTTATTTCAATAAAAAAGAACACCAAGTAAGTGTCCCATTTAAAGAATAACTATTTTATTTAAAATATATCTTTAGGTGTGTTTTTATCTAACATACCCTTGACAGATACAAAGTCATTTTTAAATTCTTCTGTTTCTGCAAAAATGAAGATAGATGCATCTGGGTTTTCCTTTTTAGGCTTAATGTCATATATAGGATGTCCCATTTTCAACAATCTTCTTGCAATTCCAGGAACAAAAACAGACTTGTATTTAATAGTAGTTGTTCCTACCATCTACACATAATCTTCCTTTCTCATTCTGTACTTGGTTTAGGATTGGAATTAGAACCAGAAGATTGTGATTGTATTGTATTTTCATTCGTTGGGTTATCTACCGAAGTTCTTCCACCTTTATCATCTTCGGAATTATTATCTTTGCCACTCATAGTATATGATGTAGCATGAACAGGATATTTATTTTCCATATCTGTTTCGACTTCATAATCAAGCAATGAAATATATGCATCCGCATCAAATCCAGTTGCACTGATCCACGCCAACAATGAGCCTTTTCCATTGGAATATAAATCCTTCATATATTGTACCTGTTTATCCCTATTTGAAAATGTAGTAGGAAGAATATAACAATCTACGACACACGAAGAATCTTTTATAACGTTTACATTTATACACTTATTAAGCTCTGCCATAAAATTTTCAATCCAGGTATATACATGGCTTGCAACCAACTCAAGATTAAGTGAAGCGGTTGCATAATTTCCTTTTGTATTACCATCAAGACTGGCAGAACTTATACCTAAATCTGCCGGAACATTATTTTTTATAGATGCTTCATTTTTTTCATCAAAAATTCCAATGTCAACTTCCATTTTGTCAAGTTTTGTCCCGCTGGCAAGAGAAAAGAATGATATACCAGATTGACTCTTACGATTAATTACAGCATCTTTTACCTTTTCATGTTGATCTTTTTGCTGATCTTTTGAGAGAGAAGAAGTTCCTTTTTCTTTTCCCTCCGGGAATGTCATATATATAATTTGATTATTTATATTATCCAATACTGTACGTTTGGTGTTTATAAAATATTCAGCATATAAAATATCATCAAATGCCGTTACCGCCATCGGGACACCCCAAGGCTGATTAATCGCCGCATTTACTTTTGTAACAATCGTTTTCGTATCATCCAACACAAGCCAAGGATTATTAAGATCGTGCTTGTTCCATCCATCACGAATTTCTTTTGGCATAGCTTGTAATCTGGCTTTTCTTTCTTTTTCTGTGAACTGCTCAAAATATCTAAGATTAAAAGCACAACGGTAGTGATTACTAATTCTTCCGCAAATTCTGCACCAGTCTACCGGAAGTGTAATAATAGAAACGTCTAATCCAAGTTCATTGATTTCCACAATATTTGCAATATCATAATCAGATAAATATTTGGCATTATTAACTGGGCGTTTCCCAGTTTCAAAATAGAAGAATGCTGTACCGTCATTCGCATCCTTCATCAAATTATCTCTTATATGCTGCTTATAATTTATTTTGTCCAACACAGACAACATTTTAAGACGGTTACTTTCAAAATTTCTAGGGCGTTGTTGTTTATTTCTTCGACTTTTACATACGATTACTTTATCAAGTGTATGCATAGAACATATATAGTTTACAGCAGCTTTAACACTTCCATTAGTGTTGTACGCCCACCATGCCAAATCACGTAATTCTTTATTATAATATTGAGGATTTTTCGAATATTCACGAATCTCCTTAATATTGTGAGGTGAAGAGTCTAAGTAATCACCCAACACAGAATATACATATGGAAGAGTAGTATTATACGCAAAAGCATTAGTTTCTACATTATTGTTTGCAGATAGGATCATTTTGCCAGTACCACATTTTCTTTTGCAATATTTTCCTGTAACTTTCGTGTTAAACGATCAATCAGGAAGCTCAAAGAGTTAGCAGTTTCATACATTTGATTAATAATCCAGGTTCTTTCTTGTTTAATCTTTTTTACTTCATCACTTATATCCGTTCGACACATTCTCTGCAATTCATATATATCATTACATCTTGCCAACGTCGCGTATATGTCACGTATAGTTATAACCACATTACTCACCAGTCCCGTTACTTCCGCTACATTAACACTACACACTTCTTTGTCTGTTAAGTTATCATTACCAGAAACTAAATCTTTTGTGGGATCTTCCATTTGACCTTTATCTTCGTGTTTCTCATAATTACGCATTAACTCATCAAACATACCGTAAAAATGTGTCCCGACAATTTTCTCTGTCAAAAAGTTTTTTCCATTTCTATTTAAGCTATTCCATTTTCTATAAATCTGATCTAAAATTTGTTTAAACGGCTTATTTACATCAATACCAAGTTTTGTCAAAAACTCTTCCGCATTTTTATCGTTTTCTAATTTTCTACAAAAGTCTCCTTCTATCTGCTTCACATATTCTTGCTTCATTCCATATTCGTTCTTATCTCTTTTCATAGTCTCTTTTCTCCTGAGTTATTTTCTCTTTTCTGTTTTTCCAATTCCTGATAGTTTGGTGTCCAATCTTCTACAGTTTCCCCCAGCTTCTGCAAAACACCTTTAATTTCTGCAATTTCCCACAAATTATAGGATTTGTGGTATTGCGTTTGCAATATCGGCACAATTCGCCGAATTTCTCTGTCAGTCAGTTCAATTTTCATAAATTTCCTCTTCTTGATCTTGTGATATAAGTATGTAGTTAATTACTGCTGATACATCTTTTATATAATCGCCGTTAAGAAATGCCTTTACATGACGCATATTCCTTTCGGTAAGATCACGTTTCCCAGATATCCACTCAGACAGTGTACTTCGTGGCATTCCTATAAGATAAGCCATATCCGCTATAGACCACCTGTTTGCTTCAAGATATGTTTTTGTAATATCACGTAAGTTTAATACCCTTTCTTTTTTCACTATTTTTCTCCCTATATACATATTTGTCAGACTTTTCGTTTGAAATCGTCGCAAAAAATTAAAAAATGGAAAAAACTGTTTTTCCATTTTATTTTTTTAACTTTTGGGTTAATGCCTAGTCAACGCCACGCGCCAAAAGTTTCTCCATATTTAGTTTTCTATCAAAGCCAAGTGCCTGCTCCTAACACTCATGTCTGACTATATATAACTATAGGCAGACATCAATATTAGTTGGAGGGGGTAACATTTTGTTACCCCAAATGCCGAAAAACTCGAGTAAAAAGATACATATATCTTGCCACGATATCTCGAAGAAATACATATATATCTTATATATGTCTTATAAACCTTTTCTTTCTAAGGGCATTCCCTTTCCTTTCCCTTTTCCATAAAAGGTGGCACATATAATTCAATCGCTGAAACACCGATAGTAAAGGCATTTCAGCGATTTGACGATTTGTTATTTCGTTTCAACACATTTTCGTTTGTTCTGCATCCAAGCTATTTTTTTAGCTTTGTTCGCTTTTTCCTGGCATGATTTACAAAAAAACATTTTTGAAGTGTTCCCTCTGACTGGAACATCAAAGAAAGTTTCACATTCGTAGCATCGTCTTACAGTTGGGGTCTTCTGCTTTTTTGTTTTTATGCGATGTTCTTCACAGTATTTGTATTTATTTCTGTATTGCTGGCGAAATAATGCGCCGCATTCTTTACATTCTCCGATATCTGCACCAGATAATCTTTCGTAATGCAATAACAAATGGTGATAATCCGTTATGTAATCCAGCACTTCACTATCTTCGCCATCATCAACAATAGTAATCTTATCTATAAGCTTAGATCCGTTTTGGGAAAAAATCTCTTTAAACTCAATAAATCCATAATCGTGCAATTTTCTCAGAGCCGCAAAGTAGCGTTTATATCGCATTGAGCCATACCCCCTTGAAATCCCCATTTCGAGGCAACAAATAGATTTGTTTATCTGTTCTCGGCTAAAATATTCTTGCGAATAATTCTTTTTTCTTTTTACCAGTTTTCTATGAACCATATAATACTTTGCATCAACTAACTTTATAAATAATAATTTTCTAGCGTCATCATCTTCTATACTACATATTGTTTTCCATTCGTTTACTGTAATTGGCGTTGGGTTTGCAAAATTTATTCGATATTTTACACTTGCTTTAACCGCATAATCTATCTCTATGCAGTAATCATAATAATTAAAATATGGAATTGCTTTTTCGCAAAATGCAATCATTTCTTTCTCAATCTCTTTTGAATCTTCCAGCACATCCCAGTATTCTCTTTCTTCAAGATCAAGTCCATAAAAATCTACAATATCTAATCGTAAATATTTCGCCAGTAAAAGTAGCTCTTTATATGTGCCACCTTGCGGGAAATGCCCCGTTTCATATATTTCTGCTGCTGCAGAATATTCATCAAAATTTTTTGTTATATAATCCAATTTATTTCCTCTTTCTCTTAATTTTTTTTAATATAAAAATCATCCCAACCAGAAAGCAAAGATTAAATTTACAATATTTGTGGATTTACTTAAATACTGTTTACTATCAAAATATCCTTTATCTTCTTTCTTGTTCGTTGGTTGGAGAGTGCCAGCCGATACACTGATAAGAAACCTAAGCTTACCGGCACGATATCACTACACTCATAAGAATATCTTAAATGACGTTTTTAATCTCTGAATGCCAATAGTTACTGTAATAATTTTTTATTATGCTACGAACATTTGTGAGTAGCAGACAACACGTTAGTGTTGGCTTTATTCTTGCCACTATCGTGGCGCTGTAGACTTCGTTCTTACGAAGCCTACATTATTATCAACATTTAGTCTCCAGTTCTTTATATGGACGTATTATAAAGAAAAGAAGAAATTTCACTATGAAAACCTCTGTAATAGCGTACAGTACGGGATTTCAGAACTTTTTAAGTGTCTCAAAAAATACGGATTTGATTTTTACCTGAAACACCTCTCAAATACGATATTTAACGTACTTTCAGAGCTTTTTCACATAAAAAATGTCTGTCTCAAAAAATACGGATTTTCATTATTGTTTAACAAAAAGTCCCAGGATTTTTACTTGTTCGTAGTTACTTCCGGCGTAAATAATATGTGGATTAACAAACATTTTAGTAACACCCTTATTTTTCACGAACGATAATAAGTACTCTTTGTGACCATCAACATCCAAAGTAATGGAATCATAAATCTTAACCAATTTATGAGAATTATTTTTATCATATCCAATGCAGTCACAAAGTTCCATTAATGTTAAAAGTTCAACATCTTCAATATTTGTTTCCAGAGGATTTTTACAGAGAACATTATATTCGAAGTTGATATACGGCATAATTTGATATATATATCCCAAATATCTATGATTTGTTGACTTAGTTGCACTATACAAATCTCTGATGTACCGAATATAAAATTTCTGAAATAACTTTTGTTTATCGTTGATTTTACCACGGATAATGTCGTCGCAAATTAACATTAATCCTTTATCACTTTCCTTGATATACACATCCTTGATTTCATTCCAAAATCTATTTGCGGTCGCCCTTGATACATGTAACACTTCCTGTAAATCACTTTTCTTCATGTGACAGTTTTTGCGGATCATAAAATTATTATTGTAGTCGACATATGTCAACAAGTAAATCAAACGTCCCACTGTCTCAGCCGAGATATTACCAAGCTCATGCTCATGATATATGAAGTAAAAGTAACCTAACTCACTATTTTTACATTTTCGCGTTTCATAATTGTTTTGCCGAGAGCTATACTGCCTACGTGCTTCCATTTGTTTAGGTGTAATAACTTTGGAACCCACCGGCATTTCTCCAACAATCTCACCTGAAACCTTATCTACAATCACTAATGATTCTTCAGTCACATTTGCTTGCATTCATTTCTTCCTTCCTTTTTGCATAAAAAAAGCAACCAATTAAAAAGACAATAAAGTTGTGTTTTTGTCCTTTTTTTAATTGATTGCTGTTAGTTTCTAAATTATGTCTTAACCAAGACACCTAGATACATTTGTTCTGTTTAATTATTATTAATAATATCACATTTTTCCTGATTTGTCAAGTATTTTTGTGCAACTTGTTAAAATTGTGCGGCGTTTGAGAATAGTAAAATTGTGCAATATAGACACAACTTATAATATATTCTCTAAATCCTACTACTGTTATAATTACAATTTCCTTTAATACTTACATTTTATCAAGTAGTTCCTTTTTCTTCATTTCAAATTCGTCCGATGTAATCAGTCCATTGTCTAACATCGCTTTTAATTCCATCATTTTGCCGTTTGTAGACACATTTACTTCAACGTTTTCGATTTTCGCGGTTTCTTTTTTCAAGTTAATTATTCCTGATATCAATAATATAATTCCAACAACCAGAATAATCGCACCAACAATAATCACAATACGATAATTATTCATACTACTCAACCATATAGCCTCGCTTCTGTAAGTACTGTCTGTACTTCCAAATAATACAGAACCCTGTCCCAGGGCTTTCACCATTCCTTTTGCTTCTTCATATTTATATACGCCGAAAGCTGTTATAATAAATCCGATGATAGAACTTACAATTCCAACAATTCTTAAATTTTTTCCGTTCATTATTGTATTCTCCTATTCTTTATTTTGGCTGCCAGGAATGCCCGCATTTCGCACAGCGATTAACCGTCTTATTTGCTCCTATGAATCCCGTCCAGAACGAAAAGCCTCTCTGTCCTGTTGTTATTTGCGTTGATCCGCAACGAGGGCATCTAATTTTACTTGCCTCTTTTGCTACAGCAATTTTGGTACTTTTATCATCTGAAGATACTACAGACACAACTGCTCCATCTTCTTCAAACGCATTCTTGATTGCAGTTGCGGCTTCCAGTGATATTTTATCAATGACCACACAAGGAACATTTTCCGTCATTTCTTTTGCTTCTTTCAGTCCTAATCCTGTGACTTCTCTTACGTCCCTAATCGCTTTTACCTTATTCACACCAGCATTTTCCAAAATTACAGCATATTCATTAGTTGTACGCTTTGCTTTACCTAAACCTACAATTGGATAGCCACAATTTGGACAAGCTTCTGCTTTATCACTAATTTCTTTTCCACATTCTGGACATCTAATTAATGCCATGTTCTACCTCCTTTAAGTACACTATATTGATACTTTTATCATACTACAGAACACCATTATTGTACATACTTTTGATAAACTAATTTAGTACAAAGGTGGTGAAATTGTGGATTTTGGAAGTAAACTAAAAGAATTGCGAATACAAAATGGTCTTACTCAGAAACAATTAGCTGACCAACTCGGTGTAACCAAATCTGTAGTGTCTTTTTATGAACGCCAAGAACGGACTCCCTCTCCGGAGGTTTTACGAAAAATGGCAGCAGTCTTTCGAGTTAGTACAGATTTTTTACTGGATATTGACAGTACCAAGCGCCTTGATGTGTCCGATTTAGATGATGAAGATATTCAACTTGTTTCTTTGTTAGTTGAGACTCTGAGAAAAAAGAATAATAAAAAATAAATCGAGACTATGGAATGAACTCCATAGTCTATTTTTTACTACTTATCCAGAAAATCTTGCACTTGCTGCCTTAATGCCGAATCCATTGTGCTAGCAATCGTTTTTTCTACCTCTATTTTATTATATAAATATTTTTGTTTATATTCTATATCATACACATTTTTGTATATTTTACTAAGTTTGTTTATTTATTGACTTTATCTTCATTTTCGTATATTATAGACAATAGAGGTGTAACTATGACAGAAAATAAAGTAAAATCAATTTTAAAAGCATTCTTTACTTCCAGAGGTTTAACTCTAAAGGATGTCGTTGATAAGTACAACGAAATTCATCCAGATGAACAAATGTCTCTACAAAGTCTCTCTAACAAACTTTCGAGGGGATCTATTCGTTTTTCCGAAGTTCTTGACATTCTTGATGCAATCGGCTATCAAATAAGTTTTTGCGAAAAAACAACATTTACTTTGAAAACGATGAAATCACAAAATTTGTCTACATGTATGATAATGGGCACTTATGTGGACGAAGCTGAAATATGGCTAAAATCAAAGATAGGTACAAAGAAAATTTCTAAGCTTGATGAAATAATGCTAATGCATCAAGCATCAGAACTTTTTGATGTGGGATTTTATGCAGATAGCGGAAAACTACTAATATTCCAAAGTGAGGAACAAAAACAAAGATTCGAGGAAGGTCATTACTGTTAGACGAAATTTCAAAATAAACAAAACGGGCTTAAACTGTCAACAATTAGACATTTAAAGCCCGTAAGATTTAGTATTAAAGCAAGGAAAAAATTTTGTTTGCAATAGTTTTATTGCTATACTTTTCAACCAACTCAAATGGCGGAAATCTCTGCTTCTTTACTCCTGTTAACCTCCGGAGATCAAAAAAATACAATTTCTTATCCGGCGAACCTGATTGCAATGTTTTATATCCCCACACGATCTTCCTGGCATTACTTTCATCATAAGATTCCTTATATCGTTGCCATACTTTTTGGCACCTATGGAGATTTTTGAATCCATCCAAGGTAACTCCTAGAAATCTACACACTTCCTTTTCTGATACTCTTTCCGGTCTACCACTTTGATTTCCAGTTCCAGTGTAAATAGCTTTACAGTGTTTATCCAAAAGACTCTCTTTTTCAGTATCAAATTGTTTCCAGTCAATAGCCTGGCGATTACGGATATAATGGCTTTCTTTTTCTTCCTGAATTTTGGATGCTTCTATCTTTGAATACAGCAAGTCATTTACATAAATATCCAGAAAATATGCAATTTGACAAATGGCTGAAAATTCAGTCCCATTTTTCAGAATCACTCTCCTAATTTGATGAATTGAAGCAATGCTATTAACCCCCATTTCTGTAAAAAGCTCTTGAAAATCCGCCATAAACAACTCCATATTTCTGTGCTGTCCCCTCATATATTTAGATTTTTTCATTGCATCGTAAATAATCGCGCTTACAGGTATCGAACTGTCATTCACCAAATCAGAATTAAATATTTTCGCCATATATTGTGAATATTTTATCAATGTTTGATTATATTCATATTTTGGTTTTGTGTCCTTTTCTGACAATTCTGCCGGATTAAATGCAAATATCCTTTCACTACGTATATCTACTTCCGAATTTATCAACTTACATTTATGAATGGGACAAATCATCATATTTCTAATTTGGTGGATTCTATGCCAATAAGTTTCTCCATATGCCTTTCTATCTTCTGTCACGCATTGAGGACAATATTTCAGCCATACTTCACCTTTATTTCGTGGGAGAATTGTAAAGACTTTATGTGGATCACAATAATGTTTTAGCTCTGCAAGTGCCACTTCTTTTTTATCTGCCGACATAAATCTTGCATATTGTGGAAACATTGTATAGTTCAAAATCAAATCATCTATTGAATATACTTGTGTAATTTGCTGTTCTGCTGCCTTATTCAGATGACCTATAAATTCGATGCTTGGATTGCTACTTTTTGAATAAAAAAGCTGCGACAACAACATTCTATTATTTGTACATCCAGAGTATACAAAATATCTGGATAACCAGCTATATACAAGTTCGTCCGGGTAAATTTCAGGAAAATACATTCTCACAATCTCACCTCTTCTACAGTAAAATATTCTTGTAATAATGGCACGATGTTTAAGTTTTCATCCTTTGATTTTTGGACAAGTACAGAAATTGTATAGGTATCTGTTTGATTTTCGGCATATACAGTTTTCTTTTTCTTTCTGGTTGGTTTTACTGTTATATTTGGACGAATGAAGTCATGTAAAAGCTGTAATCTCTGATTATATGCTTGATTGAGAATTACAACATCTAGTGCCTCATAGCCTGTGAGTATCGCGATTTCTTGCGCATCGTGGATTAAAGAGATAACAACAGAAGTAACACCGTCAGAATGTTCGTAAAGCCAGTCTATAATTTGTGACGTAATCTCAGTATGTTTCTGTACATATTGATATCTATATAACAGTTCACAGAATCCCTTAAAATATTCATCGTTGTCTAAGGCATTATATTGTAAGCCCAGGGAGCGGCGTGCTAACTGGAATGCAGTTTCAAGTAATGACGTTGTTTCGGGTGTACCTATCAACCCAATGGATATGCCGGAAGTGTTAATTAACTGTGTCAACATTGCCACCAGATACTTGCCGTTTCTTGCTACAACACAATTCTGAATTTCATCGACAACTAACATTCCTAAATGCTGCAACGCTACTTGTGCCACAATACCAATCAGCACATCTGTTGTCGCTCTGGCTTTTAAGGCATTTCCATAATAATTGGTTTCCAGAAGTTCATCAGACTTTCGTAAAATTTCCAGTAATAACGATTTCACACTTGCATCAAACGGGCACTGAACTATAAGACATGGAATAATTCTCACTCGTGGATTCTCAATTTCAATCATTCTATTTTCTGTAATGATAGAGATTGCACGATTTATTGCAGAACTCTTCCCTATACCAGAACAGCCAACAATGGAAAAAGAATCAGAACCACCGATAATCCCTCGACTTTCTCTTTGCATAATGGTCTTATGATTCTGATATAATTGTTGCACTGCTGCATGAGTGCCTTTTTTCTGCAGTGATCTAAGTAAAGCCAAATACAATTTTAAATATATTTCCACTGACATTTCAGAGGGCAAATAAATGTCATACAGTGTAGAAAGTGCCATAAGCCTTTCAGTCTGGCTTTTTTCTCGTATGATTTCATCGTATACCGGAATATCTGCCAGTTTTTCATATAACTCTTTTCCGGACAGCATTTCGGGCATCTGCTTTATCAAATCCATATTATTCATTTACCACACCTACTTTCATAATGTCTATATGAGCTTTTATTTTTTCTTTTTCGTAGTTTTGTGAAATTGCAGCTAACTCTCCATTACTGCTGCCTACATTTGATACGATAGCCTCAATGTGACTAGCTAAATTGATCTTTGCTTGCATATTATTTTCTTGCACAGACTTTATAATCTCTTTCTTCTGTGTCTGCATTGTTTCAATCTCAGAGAACTTTTTACTTCTATATCTGCTCTCTATTAGTTCAAACTCAATGAAATTGCCCTTATCTACTAGCCAAACACATGAAGAGTCATCGGGATTATATGCCACTGTTACATTGCCACCGGACAAATATTTTTCCGCATAATTCGGATTCTTGTATCTTACATGATTTACTATTAAACCGGATCGTGTGAATTTCCCTGTAGTCCGGGGCAATAGCACAAGCATAAGCTGCCGTTTATCGACTTTTACAAGATTAGTTCCAGCTAAATTCATGCCATATGTAAAAATATCATTAGCATATGGGGGAATTTTGCCCTTCAACATATCATCCGTATATGGAAAGTTTTCAACTACCCGTTGTGAGTTATAATAAATTATGCAACGGATCAGAACCTTTTCAAATCGTTCTAATGTAAGACAGGCATCTTTTCTGTAGTCATGCGCTCCCCTTTCCTGGAAATCTGGCTCAATCAATCCTTTCCCTTTTAGGTATGGACGAAAAAGATCCTGTATTATGCTGAAAAACTTCTCAACATTTCCTTTTAATTCCGGACGGTACACTGGAAGATTCACGACTTTTATTCCAAGCTCTGCAATTTGTTCAAAGCAATTACTCATGTACTCTGTTCCCTGATCCGTCACAAGAACGCCTGGACATAATGAAAAATCCCACTCTTGCGAATTTATATTTATTCCATGTTTACGGCACAATTCTTGTTTATCAGTAACCACATTGAGCATTAACTGCCGTAAACTGTACATGCCGCCCTCCCATGTCAACGCATATCCACAGCACAAAGAACTGTAAGCATCAATACAAGCTGTCAATATAGGTCTGCCAATAATGCTACCAGACTCATTAATCAAGTAAATATCGCATATAGTAGCGTCCAACATTCCCATTCCTGGTGCTTTCGCATATGCCTGTATTCCATCTCCCAGCAATGGGCGGTTATTCCGTTGATAACTGGTTAATCCATTGCGTGATATAAAGTAAGTCTGTCGATCTTTTCTTTTTCGGTAAAAGTATCTGAATTGGTTAAATGTGGGATATTTTTCTACAAGTTCCCCTTTCCCATTACAATACTTTTCCTTAAGCATCATTGTATATGCCGTTTTTAAACTATGTTTTTGATACGAATAATAGTATTTATTCAATCCCCACCGCATATTCTTTTCATCTTCAGATAAGCATTTGTCACTCTCTTTGTCTTTCGGGGACAAAACTGCCACGTTCTGAAATGCTAAATATAAACAGAGATATTTCCGGATTGTTTGTTTGCTTATTCTTTCGCTGGTTGCAATTGTTGAAACCATCTCATACTTCTTTTCTTCATCTGTCAGCAGGCATAAAATCGGCGCAATCATAGTATAACGTTCGTATGCTTTTTTACGACTCTCTGGAGATAGAGAGTCAATTTCTACCATTTCAATATTTGTCAGTCTATATAATGTTTCCTCTGCACACTGCTGCCATCCATTGAAAAAAGAAATTGTTTCCCATCGTGGCATTACTCGCCGCACACAGTCTATTACCAGTGCATTATTTTCTTTTACTGCTAATATCCGAATAATAATATCGTCTTTTATATATAGTTCATTCTTCTGCATTTGTCACCAGCCCCCAGTCTGACACACCACGCCTTGTCCAATATTCCTTTGAAGCATCTAGCAACTTCACATTTAATGGTTTTGTGATTCTATTTCTCTGTACACATTCACGCACCATAAGATCACCACCAGTTTTAACACAAACAAAATCTGTCATGTAATCGCCCTCTTTAAATCCTTCGAGTGACACATTACAACGGATTTCTTCAATCTCTGGTAAGCCGTCCAATAACTCTGCATATTTGCTTTGTATCGGATCATATGTCCGGCACACTTCTTTACATTTGGACAGTGATTTTTTCTCGCACCGTCCTTTGTAACCTACTTTTCGCATAAATTGCACCTCCTATTTTTGCTGCGATTTCCCCAAAAATAAATTTCATTTTCCCAAAATAAAAAAATTTCCTGAAAGTGGCAAATTCTCCACAAAAACGCTTTTTCCCATTTCCCCAAAAATGTTTTTAGGCTTCCTATTTTCATTTATTTCCGGGAACAGATTTGGGAAACCAGTAAAATCAAGTGTTTCTGGCACTTTGTATTTGGGAAATTCCCCAAAAACGTTTCCCAAAAACATAATTTTTAAAATCACTATGTTATGGGACACACCACTTCATCCTCAAAAGGGGCAAATCCCGCAACGTCTCAA
>ENA-OPAL01000285-OPAL01000285.1-human-gut-metagenome-genome-assembly--contig:-NODE-285-length-41012-cov-2.445736_pt1 | contig 41012 bp, 43 predicted proteins | sample MGYA00241057_ERZ501430 | MGnify/ENA primary metagenome ERZ501430 (study PRJEB25962, sample SAMEA2042506) | human gut metagenome | biome: human gut; feature: human-associated habitat; material: faeces...
TTTGGGATTCATGGTACAGTTACCAGTTCAGATACTGCTCCGTGAATAATTCAGGATAATGATAAAAATACGAAAATTGTAACCCCTTCCATCAAGGGATATTAACGGTATGTATTTTTTGAAGAAAATTATATCGGCCACACAGGAGGATGAACATTTATGATGGACTTGTATGGAAATGGATTATTACTTGGAGAAAAAACCCTGGACAGCTTATGGATGAGACAGAACCTGACTATGAACAACATTGCAAATGTTGATACGCCAGGTTTTAAGTCACAATATATGACCTTTGAGAATGAACTGGCACAGAAGATCCGGTCTGCTCTTACTGTGAAGAAGACTTCTATGAAAAATGTGGCAAGAGGGATTGAAAATATGAGACCGTCTGTCCATACAACCTTAAATGAATCAACCAGACTGGATGAGAATAATGTGGATATGGATCAGGAACAGGTTGAATTGGCAAGAACAGCTTATGAATACCAGTTTATGATCAGTTCTGTAAGTAGCGATCTTTCACGTCTGCGCAGCGCAGCTAAAAACTTTTAAATCATACAAATTATACAGTTAAGGAGAAAATATAAAATGATTGAACAGGTGAATGGGTTTATTACCCCTATGAAAGGGTGGGATGCTGTTGAAAAGAATGATAAAAAAATAACAGGAACAGAAAATGGCACAAAATCTGTGTTCCAGTCAGTGCTTGAAGATACAGTGCAAAATGTTTACGACACACAGAAGGATGTAGAACAGAAACAGTATCTTCTGGCAACGGGGCAGTTAGAAGATGCCCACAGTCTTCCAATCGCCCAGGCAAAAGCAGAACTGAGCCTGGAAGTTATGATCTCTCTTAGAAATAAAGCAATGGAAGCGTATAACGAAATTTTAAAGATGAGTGTTTAATACTGCTGGCCATGGAATGGAACAGTAGATTTTTAATATTTGCTATATATGGAAATGCAAAGGATGAATGGAACAGTGCAGAATCTAAAAGAAGCATGGCAGAAGATGCCAGGGAAAACAAAAAAAATGATCGCAGTCATTGCAGCGGGGACGATTATCCTGGCGGCAGCCGGACTTCTGGTCCTGAATATAGGCACGAAAAAAGGATACAGTACCTTGTTTACAGGAATGAGCTCGGATGATGCCCAGGCAGTTGTAAGTCTTCTTCAGGATGAAGGTGTTGATTACAGATACAATGACAAAAACGGCTCTGTCCAGGTAATGTCAGATACAGTAGATAAGACCAGGGCTGAATTGCTAAGCAAAGGATATCCTAAAAGCGGCTTTACTTATGATATGTACCGTAATAATGCGGGAATCATGAGCACTGAAAAGGATAAGGAAAAATATACATTGTATGAACTTCAGGATCGTCTTGGTGCCCAGATCGGATTATTTGAAGGGGTACGTGATGCAAAAGTGACCATAGCAGAAGGCGGAACCCAGAAATATGCACTGGATGATACACAGCAGACAGATGCATCAGCCTCTGTTGTGGTGACAATGGATCCCGGACAGGATCTGACAGATACAAAGGCAGCTGCTATCAAAAACCTGATCGCAAGAGCTGTAAAGGGAATGAATTTTACCAATGTTTCTGTATTTGATGCTGCTACCATGATGGAAGTCGGCGGTGAAGATGAGGCAGGTAATACTGCCGGTCCAGGAAAAGATGTAGCGGAGCTTACCAGTCAGGTAGAAAAAAGTATAGCAGGAAATGTGCGCCGTGTCCTGGAATTAATGTATGGTCAGGGAAAAGTTGCAGTTTCTGTAAAAGGCACACTGAATATGCAGAAGCTGATCCAGGAAACAGTCCAGTATACCACTCCGGATAAGGTTGACCAGAATGATAAAACAGGACTGCTGGAAAAAGAAGAAACAGCAGGGGAGAATACAGGAAGTACGTCTTCGGGAAATGGAGGCGCAGCAGGCGCAGATGCTAATGCAGATACACCCCGTTATACGGGCCAGACAGGCACACAGGCAGGTTCAGATACATATTCCAACAACAGCGCAATAAGAGAGTGGCTGTATAATTCCACAAAAGAACAGCGCCAGATCGATCCGGGTGTTCTGGAAAATACAACAGTAGGCGTTACTATTGATACAGATGATACATCTATTGCAGACGCAGATCTGGTCAGTCTTGTAGCTAATTCAGCAGGTATTACCCAGGAGGACGCTCCTTCAAAGATCACGGTTATAAGAGCCCTTTCAGCAGCCAGTAAAAACACAGATGCAGTGCCGGTAACAGCACCGGCACAGAAAGCAAAGCTTCCATTGCCTCTTTTGATCGCCATAGGGGCAGGTGGGCTGCTTCTGGTATTGCTGATTGCTTTGCTGATACTCAGCAGGCAGCATTTGAAAGCGTCAGAAGAAGAAAGACAGGCACTGTTGGAACAGATACCGGATGGAGGTGCGATTACTGAAGATTCTCAAAATGCCATTGCCGCCGACAATAAAACTAAAAATGATGGGAATATATCCTTGTTAACTGAAGAGGAACAGTCGGCGCTTCAGGGACAGGACGATGAACTTAAGAAAAATGAAGAAATTTTAAATCTGAAAATGCAGCACAGTCTGAAATTAAAACAGGAGATCGGTTCCTTTGTGGATGAAAATCCGCAGATCGCAGCAAAACTGATCCAGAATTGGCTGCTTACTGGTGGAGGAAACGATGGCAGAAATAGGGGAAAGTAAGATAACAGATATTACCGGGGGATCCGAACTGGATAAAATGGATGCGCGGGCGAAAGCAGCAGTGGTAGTTGTGTCTTTGGGAGCAGACCGCGCTTCCCAGATTTATAAATATCTCAGTGAACAGGAAATCGAAGACCTGACTTATGAGGTAGCAAAGCTTGGAAAAACAAATAATGCCCAGGTGGAGAATGCATTAGATGAGTTTTATAAAATGTGCCTTACCCACAAGATGATGACAGATGGAGGTCTGGATTATGCCAGAAGTGTACTGGAAAAAGCTTTTGGAGAAACCACAGCCAGAAATCTTCTGGAAAAAGTATCCAAGACTCTCCAGTCCAAGCCATTTAACTTTTTTACAAAGGGAGATCCCAAATCCCTTCTTGCCCTGCTCCAGCATGAGCGGCCCCAGGTGATCGCTCTGATCATGGCTTATATGGATCCTCAGCAGGCGGCCCAGATACTGGAACAGCTTCCAAATGAAAAAAGGATACCGGTACTGGAAGGCATGGCAAATATGAGCCGTGTATCTCCTGAGGCAATAGCTATTGTGGAAGAGGAAATGAAGAGGAAATTCGCTACGATCATTACCAGTGAGGATAATATGAACCTGGGCGGTATTGATTATGTGGCAGATGTGATGAACCATGTTGACCGAGGAAACGAGAAACAGATCTTTGATGAAATGGATAAAGATAATCCGGAACTGTCAAAAAGCATCAGGGACAAGATGTTCATGTTCGAGAATATCATCGATATGGATCCAAGATCTGTACAGCGTTTTATCAGGGATTGCGATTCCAAGGATATTGTATATGCATTAAAGACTGCATCAGAGGATATGAAGAACGTATTCTTTGCAAATATGTCCAAGCGTATGGCAGAAACAGTCAAGAGCGATCTGGAGATCACTACCAATGTAAGACTGAAGGAAGTGGAAGAGGCACAGCAGCGTATTGTTAATCTGATCCGTAAACTGGAAGATGCAGGAGAAGTAATAATCAATAAGGGAGGAGATGACGATAACATTGTTGTCTGATCAGGATACAGGCTTTGAAAATAAAGCCAGAGTCCGGAAGCTTCCCTTACAGGTATTTACGGCACCGGATGCACAGAAACCAGAAACAGAAAAGCAGAATAAAAAAGAAACGGAAGCTTCTTTAAATGCGGACAATGATACATACAATGGTCTGGAATGCAGTCAGGAACAAATAGAGCTGGGGCTCAGGGAAAAAGAAAAAATATTAGAAGAAGCCCGGAAAGAAGCGGCAGCCATTGAACAGGAAGCAAAGGAAAAGGCAGAACAGATCTCTGAGGAAGCCCAGATGAAAGGATTTGAAGAAGGCAGACAAAAAGGCTATGAAGAGGGACTGATTAGGGCAGAAAAGGAAAATGAGGCGAAACATCGTGAAAATCAGCGGTTTTTTAAAGAAAGCCTGGAAAAAGCCTTAATAGAGATCAACAAAGAAAAAGAAAAATGCCTCAGAGAATATCTGGAAGAATTAAAAGATATTGCTGTGGCAGTGGCTGAAAAAGTGATCCATATCAGCCTGAGATCCAGCGGTTCTGTTATAAGCAGGATGATAGAAGCTGAAACAGAAAAACTGCAGAAAATGGACTGGGTCAAGATCTATATGGAAAAAGAAGACTATGAGACCATGGTTCAGGCAGATGGACATCTGGCAGAGAAACTGTCACGGCTCTCTGACAACGTCAAATTTATAGTAATGGAGGACGGAAAATGCGGAAGCTGTATCATCGAAATGCCGGACGGGATTATAGATATGAGTGTAGATACCCAGCTTGAAAATATACACAGACTTGTGGGCAACGCCAATACATAAAGATTTTATGGATACATAAAGTACACAGAGGTGAAAACCATGTATGAAAATCTCCTGAAGTTAATACAGCAGGCAGAAACAGCAGACCGCATTGGAAAAATTGAAAATGTAGTGGGAATGTCAATGGAAGCTTCCGGAGGCAGATCCGGTATTGGTGATATTGTTATGATCTACAATGAAGCTGAGAACTGTCAGGTTCCTGCGGAAGTGGTAGGATTCAAAAATGGCAAAATACAGCTGATGACCTATGAAAATATCAGCGGGATCACAGCGGGAAGTTTTGTCCGCAATACCGGATGCCGTTTGCAGATACCGGTGGGAGACTTCCTGAAAGGCCGTATCATCAACGCGCTGGGGCATCCCATTGACGAAAAAGGAGAGTTTCCCCCAGGGAAGCTTTATACAGTAGACAGTTCCTATATCAACCCTCTTAACCGTCCTCCTATCAGGGAACATCTGGAATTTGGGATTAAGGCCATTGATGGTTTAAATACCATTGGAAAAGGTCAGAGAATGGGGATTTTTGCAGGCTCCGGTGTTGGAAAAAGTACATTGATGGGAATGATCGCCCGGAATGTAAAAACAGATATCAATGTGATCGCCCTGGTAGGAGAGCGAGGCAGGGAGGTTCTGGAATTTGTTAAAAAGGATCTGGGCGAAGAGGGCATGAAACGTTCTGTCCTTATTGTAGCCACATCAGACCAGCCGGCAATGCTGCGTATGAAATGTCCCTTGGTTGCAACAACGATTGCTGAATATTTCAGGGATCAGGGAGCAGATGTGCTGCTGATGATGGATTCTCTTACCAGATATGCCATGGCACAGAGGGAGATCGGTCTTGCTATTGGAGAACCGCCTATAGCCAGAGGTTATACACCTTCTATTTATGCAGAATTTCCAAGGCTTCTGGAAAGAAGCGGGAATTTTGCAAAAGGTTCCATTACCGGGATTTATACGGTACTGGTGGAGGGAGACGATACCAATGAGCCGGTGGCTGATACAGTCAGAGGTATTTTGGATGGTCATATTGTTTTAAGCAGGCAGCTGGCTAATGCAAACCATTTTCCGGCTATTGATATCAGTGCAAGTATTTCACGTCTTATGAATGATATAGCCGGGGAAGAACACAGGAAAGCAGCTTCAAGGTTCAGGAACATGTTAAGTCTTTATCAGAAAAATGCAGACCTGATCTCCATTGGCGCTTACAAAAAAGGTGCAAACAGTGCTCTGGATGAAGCAGTTGACCGCATAGGTGATATGAATAAATTTCTGGAACAGGAAACAAATGAAAATATCCCTTATGAGGAAAGCATAAGGAGAATGGAAAAAATCGTGGGTTAGCAGTTATAGGAGATGATACTTAAGATGAAGAGATTTAAATACAGTCTTGAAAATGTACTTCATTATAAGGAACAGATTCTGGACAGCATTAAGGCAGAACATGGTACACTTCTGGCACAGATCCGGAAAAAAGAAGCAGAGATACAGGAACTGGAGAACAAGCTGGTATCTGCCCAGAATAAGATGGATGATTTGAAAAAACAGGATGTACAGATAAAAGATATTTGTCTTTATGGTATGTATATCAGTGAAATGGAAGATCAGATCCGGAAAAAACAGGAACAGTTAAAGCTTTTACAGCAGCAAGAAGAAAAGAAAAAAGTACAGGTGATCGCTGCAAAGATAGATACGTCCCGTTATGAAAAGTTAAAGGACAGGCGGCAGAGTGAGTATGAAAAAGCTGCTAAAAAGGCACAGGAGCTGTTTATAGAAGAATTTGCTTCAAGAACAGCCAGATATTCTCAAAACAGGGAGGTAATCTAGGTTGAGCAGGATTGAAAATACCGGTCAGATAAAAACAGGATATTCTGTGAAGTCAGGTACGAACCCAGAAGAAAAAGTGGAGAATGGGTCAGATTTTGCATCGATGCTGACAAAATACAAGAAAAAAGCAGCCCAGGATGACGAAACAAAAAAAGCAGAAACAGGGGAAACAAAAAATAAAGAAACACAGCCAGAAGAAACCAAAAACAGGGGAAATGAAAAACAGGTTAATGGCAGGCAGTCCGGAGAAAACGAAAAAACAGCTGAAATAAAAGCAGAAATAAAAGTAACGGACATACAGGACGAAAAGAACAGCCAGGATGGAGAAAAAGAGCAGGAGCAGGAACTGGCAGCCGCCTATGCTTCTGAAGCCTGTTACAGGACCTTTGTACAGATAACAGCAGAAAATAGTAAAACGCCTGCTGTTTACAACAATGAAATAAATGGAATACAAGATCTGGCTGTACAGACAACGGTGGAAACAGGAATGGAGGACCAGACGGCAGCGGTCAGTACCATACAGCAGACAGAATCCCCCCACACAGAAACAGCTGTCCATGCAGATGACTTAAAGCTCCGGAACAGATCGGACCAGACTGGAGAGAAAGAAAAATCAGGAGAGGCAGAAGAAGCCGGGCAGTCAAAGCAAACTGCCAAAATGAACCGGGAAGAAGAAATACCAGACCAGAAGGAACATATTTCCGGAAAGGAAATGACAGCCCTGGCATCGCCCGGTTATACAGGAACTGTTGAAAGTTCAGCTGGCACAGCAGCAAAACCAGTTGCTGTTGATACAGGACCGGCAGACCGGCTGACAACAGCCCAGGATACATTGACAGAGGATCTGGGAAACTACCTGGATACAAAGATCAGTGAAAAAAAAGGAAAGCTGGAGCTTTCCCTGGAGCCGGAAAGGCTTGGAAAGCTGACTATCCGGCTGGAGTATGAAAAAGGAAAAACAGAGGTCACTATTTTTTCAACCAGTGCAAAAACACTGGAGATATTAAGCAAAGAAGCAGGGCATCTGGCACAGATCCTGGAAGAAAAAACAGGAACCCCTACCGTTATTTATACACCGGAACAGACTGAAAACAGGCAAAACATGGATCAGGATACCGGTCATGGCAGAAACGGCAGGCAGGATCAAAAAGAGCAGCGCCAGAAGCAGGATGACAGCTTTGCCCAACAGCTAAGGCTGGGACTGACCTAGAAGGAGGATTAAAGTGATATGGCAGATCAAATAACAGTCAGCAGCACTGCAAACCCGTATCAGGCAGGTGTTTACAGTGCCGGATCCAACAGCAAGAACACGATGGATGTAAACAGCTTTATCAAGCTGTTAGCAGCACAGCTTTCCAATCAGGATATGACAAGCCCTATGGATAACAGCGAAATGATGTCCCAGATGACAAATATGGCAATGGTCCAGTCACTTACTGCCATGACAGAGTCATTAAATACATCAGCTGCTGTTACAACCCAGACATATGCAGGCAGCCTGATCGGTCAGGAGGTAACTGTGGCGGTTACGGATCCTGATACCGGGGCAGCAAATGGCGTGAAATATGGGAAGGTAATTTCTGTTGATTTTACCCAGGGAGATCCGGTGGTACGTCTGGAAGGTGATGATACCAGCTATAAGATGTCCAGTGTCCTGGGAGTAGGAAAGCTTCCAGAGAAAGCAGGTGAAAAAGATCCTGACAGAGGATCTGAAAAAACAGATAAGATCACAGAACAGTTAGCAAATGCAGATCTGAAAGACACAGGATCTGAAGATACAGAAACAGAAGAAATGTAAAAAGGAGCAAAAGAATATGTTAAGAGCAATGGATTCAGCAGTATCAGGTCTTAGGGCGCATCAGAACAAACTGGACGTCATCGGCAACAATATTGCAAACGTAAATACATTTGGTTTTAAGTCCCAGAGTTACAGCTTTAAAGAGGCAATGTACCAGACTTCCACCACCTCCACAAAGGGAAGCGAGAATGCCGGTGGTGTAAATGCAGCCCAGTATGGATATGGTTCCATGATGGGTTCCATCAGTACGGATATGAGTGCCTCTACACCAACCTATGTAGGTGGTCTTAATGCAAGTGTAGACGGAGAAGGCTTCTTTATTACATTCCCAAAGAGCACAGAAACGGTTACAGTAGCGGATATGAAGAAAACGGACTTTGATTATACCAGAGTTGGTCAGTTCAATATTGACGGAAACGGATATCTTACAGATGCCAACGGAAATTTTGTTTATGGTTTCCGTCCGGATGAGGTAGATAAGCCAACGAGATTTGATGGAGATCTTGTAGCCATCAAGGTTCCTAGTGATGTAACAGGCAATGATTTTGGTGATGCTCCGCTGCAGCTGACAAATGTAAAGATCAACAGTCTGGGAGAGATTTCAGGTACAGTAAAGTCAACGGATCCGGATAAGGATGGAAAAACCGTCAGCATCGGTAAGGTTGCCATTGCCACCTTCCAGAATCCGGAGGGCTTAAGCAAAAAGGGTTCTTTTTACTATGGGGCAGCAGAAAGCGATAACAGTGGTAATGCTTCCGCTACGATCCCAGGAGGAAGCACCTCTTCTTTAATGACCGGATATCTGGAGGCTTCCAATGTGGATCTTGCAAAGGAATTTTCTGATATGATCACAACACAGAGAGGCTTTCAGGCCAATTCAAAGATCATCACAGTCAGTGATGAGATCCTGTCTGATCTGATCAACATGAAGCGGTAAGGAATATGATCTGTGTAGAACGACTTAACGGAGAAATTTTATATCTGAACTGGCTTCAGGTTGAATTGATCGAACAGATCCCGGAAACAAAGATCCGTATGATGAATGGAGATTACTATCTGGTAAAAGACAGTGTAGAAAATATCAAAGATCAGGTGGCCGGGTTCTTTCAAAGATGTGTCAGCATAAAAAAAGAGATGCAGATTTAGGAGGAAAAGCAGGTGGATCCTACAACATTACTAGGTATAATCCTGGGTTTTGCTTTAATTGTAAACGGAATCGGTTTTGCTAAGATTGGTAACTTTATTAATATCCCCAGTATGGTCATTGTAATTGGTGGGGCTCTGTCAGCAACTTTGTCCAGCTATCCATTAGGGATATTAAAGGATATCCCAAAGCATTTTGCAGTACTTATAAGGGGAAACCGCTATAATATCCCCAAATTGATCGAACAGCTTGTAGATCTGGGAACCATAGCAAGGCAGAGCGGCCTTCTGGCGTTGGAGGATAAAGCGGCGGAGATCAAGGATCCTTTCTTTAGGCAGAGTGTCCTGATGATCGTAGATGCAAACGATCCGGACAAAGTAAGGCTGGTTCTGGAAAGAGAACTGGATAATATGATGGTCCGTCATGACCAGGCGGCAGGTCTTTATGAAAAAGCTGCATCTTATGCACCGTCCTTTGGTATGATAGGTACCCTGATCGGTTTGATCAACATGCTGAAGGGAATGAATATGGATGCAGGTGGTTCATCTACTATCGGCAGTGACATGTCAGTAGCATTGATCACAACCTTTTACGGCTGTATTCTTGCAAATGTTATTTTTAATCCGATCGCAAAGAAACTGAGGATCCGGCAGGATGAGGAAGAACTGTATTGTTCTACTATCATTGAAGGGATCATTGCCATACAGGCAGGAGAAAATCCAAAATACCTGAGGGAACATCTTCTTGCATCGATTAAACAGTCACAGCAGCAGAAGATCCTTGCAAAAACAGAAGGTGGAGATTCTCAGGGGAAGGAACAGGAAGATAAATGAGTAAGAAAAATCGCCCCACAGACAGCGGCGGCAACTGGATGGATACTTATGGAGACATGGTAACATTGCTGCTTACATTTTTTATCATGCTGTATTCCATGTCTAACCTGGACGCACAGAAATGGACTATTTTTGTGAAAAGCATCCCAAGCATACAGAACCAGGGATCAGAGAATATTACCATTAATTCCCAGATGTCAGATACCCCAGAGGTGGATAGCAAAGGCCAGGAGATCGGCCAGGAAGATCTTCAGGCAGAAGATGTAAATAAGCTGTATCTTACGATCGCTGAAAGCCTGAATCAGGCGGGTGTAAAGGAGGCTACGGTCATCAGGGGAGATGATTATACTTATGTTTCTTTTGCAAATAATGTGTTTTTCGGTGCAAACAGCTCCGTGCTTACACGGGAAGGACAGGCAGTCCTCTATACATTTGCAAAAGCCATAGCTCCTGCAGCAGGTGGGATTGAACAGGTTAATATCATGTCCCACACTGCGAAAGTAACAGATAATTCACAGATCAATCCACAGATTATACGAAAAGACCGTATCCTTTCGGCGATGAGATCTGCAGAAGTATGTATTTATCTTCAGCAGCAGAATGTAATAAAGCCGGAGAAGCTGGTGGATATAAGTTATGGTGAATATCGCCCTATAGCAGATAATTCCACAGAAGAAGGAAGGATAAAAAACCGCAGGATTGAATTTTTGCTTTTAGATAATGGGGCAAAAGAAAGAGACCTGAATGAGTATTATAAAGAGTTTAAGAGCGGTGAATATGCGAATACTACAGTAGTAACAGTAGGAGAGTCACAAAGCTCTTCCCAGGGTGGTGAAACCGTACCGGCAGATACAGAGGCACCGGTAGATACCGGTGCAGCAGATGCAGGTGCAGAAGATGCAGGGTCTGTGGAGGAAATGCAAAATACCAGTGAATAAGAGAGGTCAGGAAGAATGGCAGATGTTTTATCACAAAGCCAGATAGATGCACTTTTAAAATCCATGAGTGCAGATGCACCAGCACAGGAAAAGAAAACCGAATCTGTACAGCCTCTGTCACCAGAAGAAAAGAACTATATTAAATACGACTTTTTCAGCCCGAGGAAATTCACAAAAGAAAAAATGAAGATCCTCAGGAGTGTATTTGAGAATTATGCACGTATTCTTACTTCCCAGATCAACGGTATTTTCCGCGTGATGACGGACATAACGGTGCTGGATGTACAGGAAAGAAGGTATTACGAATACGTAAATGCCCTTCACGAAAACGACTGCATGACAATGATAGACGCATCAATAGCAGGAGAAGAAAAAATGAGTGTTCCACTGATGCTGTTTGTAACTCCGGGTATGGTGATTACACTGATCAACCATATGCTGGGGGGCGAAGATGTTGTAGCAGTAGAGGATGATTACCGGTATTCCGACGTGGAACGTGCTTTGTACAAGCGGATTGTAGAATATATGACAGGTGCTTTAAAGGATGGATTTTCAAATTATGTGAGCATTGCTTTTTCCGTAGAACATGTAGAAGAAAATCCAACCATGGTCCAGGATGTAGGTCTGGATGAAACAGTAGCCATTATCATTTTAAATGTGGACATATCTGGACAGGCACAGGAAAAAGTAAAGATCTGCCTTCCGGGCAATCTTCTTACGGTGATCTTTCACAGTATTGACAACCGCAAGCACCTGGCAAGAGGATTTTCTTATCAGGATAATAAAGAGAAGATCATGGATAATATCCGTTACTCCAAACTGCCTATTACAGGACAGCTTGGCACGGTACAGCTGGATCTGAAAGGACTTTATCAGATCCAGGTAGGAGATGTGATCGATCTTGGAAAGCCAAAAGACAGTCCGGTCAGACTTTTTGTAGGACGTCAGCCTTGGTTTACAGGACAAATGGGATGTTATAAGAAAAATGTGGCTGTGAAGATTGAAAAATGCATTGCGTCACAAATAGAAGAAAAGAAAACGGATATAATGCCGCAGAAGGAAGAAGATCCTGATAACAGTGACGGATCTGTAAAAGAACAAGGATAAATACGCTCCGGAATACGGGAGTATAAATAAGAATGAAGGAAGAAGAGGAATAAGAAATGGCTAAGATAATGCTGGTAGACGATGCTGCTTTTATGAGGATGATGATCAAGAAAGCTCTCAGTTCAAGTGGATATAACGATTTTATCGAGGCACAGGATGGGGCAGAAGCAGTAAAAAAATACAGTGAGGAAAAACCGGACATGGTAATTATGGATATCACCATGCCAAATATGGACGGGCTTCAGGCTTTGAAAAAAATTCGTGAAGGTGATCCAAATGCCAAAGTTGTTATGTGTACAGCAATGGGACAGGAAAGCATGGTTGTAGATGCGATCAAATCAGGTGCCCGTGATTTTGTGGTGAAGCCTTTTGATGCACAGAGAATTGTAAAAACTGTAAATGACATTTTAGGAAAATGATCCATAAGGAGGGAACTGTTATGGCATTTTTAGGTTCATTCGATATAAGCGCTTCTGGAATGAGCGCACAGCGTGTCAGGATGGATATTGCGGCAGAAAACATAGCAAATATGGACACAACGCGGACAGAGTCAGGTGGTCCATACCGAAGGAAAAATGTACTTCTTGAAAGCTATTCAGATACGTCTTTTGCCCAGGCAATGGAAAATGCAGCACGGGGAAAAGGAATAACCAGCCGTCATGCAGGAGTAAGAGTTTCTGGCATTGTGGAAGATGACAGAGAAGCTAAGAAAGTTTACAATCCGGATCATCCGGATGCGGATGCAGACGGCTATGTGACTATGCCAAATGTGGATGTGCTGAAAGAAACGGTAGACAGTATGTCAGCGACCCGGTCTTATGAAGCAAATGTAACAGCATTAAACGCAATTAAGCTGATGGCTCAGAAAGCACTGGAAATCGGTAAGTAGAAAACAGGAGGAAAATAAGAATGGGTGCACTCAGCTTTAATGAGATGGAAATAGATGCTCTTGGGGAGATGATGAATATCAGCCTCGGAGCATCAGCGACAGCAATGTCTACCCTTTTGGGATCTACCGTTCACATCACGACTCCAAAGGTAAAGATCCTTACAAGGGATCAGTTTGAGTTTAAAAAGCTGGAACCGGCAGTAGGAGTAGAAATCGCTTATGTAGAGGGCCTGGAAGGAAGCAATATTATGATGTTCAGCAGAAATGACGTGCGCATCATAGTAGGAACCCTTCTGGGCGAAGAGGTACCAGATGATAAATTTGAACTGGATGAGATCAACAGAAGTGCTATTTGTGAGGTAATGAACCAGATGATGGGTGCTTCAGCAACGGCACTTTCAGAATTTTTGAAATTTACAGTTAATATATCCACACCGGTTTCTTTTGAGATCACAGACGCAGAAGGCTTTAAAAACAAGTATTTTCCGGAAGCAATTCCTATGGTGGTCATTTCCTTTACCCTTGAGATCGAAGGAAAGCTGAAAAGTGAGTTTTTAAATATTATGCCGGAAAAGCTTGCCAAAAGGCTTTTGGAACCATTTGAGATATCCCTGGAAGAAGCAGCAGAGGTTCAGACAGAAAATAAGGAGTCAGGATCAAAGGCAGCAGAAGAAACTGCAGAGAAGGTAATAGAAGAGGCAGCAGAGAAAGAAAAAACGCAGCCTGATCCAGAACCAGCACCAACACCGCAGCCAGAACCGGCCCCACAGCCAGCACCAACCCCGCAGCCAGCACCAACCCCGCAGCCAGCACCGGCCCCACAGCCAGCATCTACACCGCAGCCAGTACCTACACCGCAGCCAGCACCTACATCGCAGCCGGTATATTCCCAGATTCCAGCTGGTATTTCTGCAGAGATGAATCCGGCTATTTTACAGCTTTTGAATCAGATGCAGCAGTCACAGGTGCAGATGATGCAGCTGATGCAGGATATGGAAAAACGGGAACAGGAAGGGAAAAAGGAATCCAGGGAACCTGCCCTGATCCGGCCGGCCAATGCGCCTGGTCTTGAATCTTCTGGAAGTGAAAATGGAGAAGAAAGCGCCAACCAGGAAATGCTCATGAAGGTGCCGTTGGAGATATCAGTGGAAATAGGACGCACTAAGAAATTGGTAAAGGATATTCTGGAGTTTACCCAGGGATCTCTTGTAGTCCTGGACAAAATGGCAGGAGAACAGGCAGACCTGTATGTAAATGGACAGTGTGTTGCCAGGGGAGATATTGTAGTAGTAGAGGATAATTTTGGTATCCGTATTACCGATATTGTAACCAGGGATATCAATCCGGAGAGCCCTTAATATGATAACAGATATTGTTTCTACAACAGGTATGCTGCTTGCTTTTGTAGTCATTTTGTTTTTGGCATGGCAGGCAAGCCGGTACCTGGGGAAGAACGCCCCTTATGGAAATAAAGGGGGAAAGATGCGGATACTGGAACAACTAAAAGTAGGAAATGATCAGTACATTATTCTTCTTAAACTGGATGAAAACCAATATCTGCTTGGGACTAGTCAGACGGGGATCCAGGTTCTGGAACGGTTTAAGGAGGAGAAAACGAATGAATGAGCTGATTACAGGCTTAAATGGAGGAAATGTTCCTGCGCTGGATATTATCATGCTGCTTACCTTTGCAGCATTGCTTCCTTCCATTGTGGTTATGATGAGTTCCTTTATGCGTATTATAATCATACTTTCTTTTACGAGAAATGCAATGGGAGTCCAGCAGACACCGCCTAATATGGTATTAACAGGCATGGCACTTTTTTTGTCGCTGTATATTATGAGTCCGGTTATAGGCCAGATCAATACGGTTGCCTACGAGCCCTATAAAAATGGGGAGATCACACAGCAGGAGGCAGTAAGCCGCATGGCAGATCCACTGAAGCAATTCATGCTTCGCAATACAGAGAAGGATACGCTGGATCATTTTGTACAGATGTCAAAACAGGAAGTTAAGAAAGATGTGAAAGAATATCCTCTTACTGTTGTTGTACCAGCTTTTATGACCAGCGAATTAAAAAAAGGGTTTCTTGCAGGATTTCTGATTTATCTTCCATTTCTGCTTATAGATATAGTGGTGTCTACCACCCTTATGTCCATGGGTATGGTAATGCTTCCGCCAACTATGGTCTCTCTTCCCTTTAAGTTACTTTTATTTATTACAGTAAATGGCTGGGAACTTTTATTTTCCAGTCTGGTACAAAGCTTCCGGTAGGAAAGAGGTGGGAATATGACAGAAGTGCAGATCCTGGATATCATGTATGAAGCATTCCAGCTGGCAATGAAGCTGTCGCTGCCATTTCTGTTGATCAGTATGATCGTAGGTGTGGTCATTGCTGTTTTTCAGGCAGCCACACAGATCAATGAACAGACAATGACATTTGTCCCCAAGCTGCTGGCTATTATGGTGCTTTTAGGTTTTTTAGGAAGTTCTATGCTGGTCATGCTTCAGGAATTTTTTCAATACATAGTGGAATTGATCGCAAAGGGGTAAAGAAGATCTATGTTTATCACATTTTCAATGGCAGTGATGCGTATGAGCGGAGCCATCGGATTCAATCCCCTTTTTGGAAAAAGTAATTTTCCTGTAAAAATAAGGGCATATTTTATTTTTGCCCTGTCACTGCTCCTGTATCTGTCTGCAGACCAGACCCAGATGGCATATCCGGGATCAATGGCAGAATACATCCTGATGCTTGCGGGAGAGCTTTTTCTTGGGGCAGTGTTAGCCTTTGCAATGGAACTGGCATTCCTTACGATCCGGTTTGCTTCTTCCATTATGGATTATTCAATGGGACTTAGCATGGCTCAGGTTTATGATCCCCAGTATGGAACCCAGTCAACGGTCAGTTCCGGTATTTATTATGCATTTATGGTACTGATCTTTTTTGCCAGCAACAGTCATTTGCGGCTGTTAGAATTGTTTTACCAGTCGGTACAGCTGATCCCTTTTGGAAAAGTGACATTTAATCCCATGCTGGTCCATGTGATCACAGCTGGATTCTGCCAGGGGATCCTTACTGGTATGCAGTTTGCATTTCCAATGATAGCAATTGAGCTTGTATCAGAACTGGCAATGGGGATTCTGATGCGTATCATTCCCCAGATCAATGTTTTTACGGTAAATTTCCAGGTAAAGATCATAATGGGGCTTTTGATGATGCTGCTACTGTTTTCGCCAATGGCAGATTATATAGATACCATCTTTACATATATGTATCAGATGATGTGGAAGCTTTTAAGCAATATGAAACCAGTCTGAAAGGAGTGTCATAGAAGATGGGACAGAGTGGCCAGGAGAAAACCGAACAGCCTACCGCCAAAAAGCGGCGGGATGCCAGAAAAGAAGGAAATATCTTCCAAAGCAGGGATGTATCTACCGTAGTGATCCTGGCTGGCATATTTTTCGGGATCCGCATATGGCTTCCTTTTATATATGGACAGATGAAAAATTATATGACCTGGGTCATAGATGGAGCAGCCCGGTCCTCAGAAGATATGCTTTCAGCCAGCCTTGTTTTTGTTACACTGTCTGTGTTTTTAAAATGTGCGCTTCCTCTGTTGCTTTTAGCCCTTTTACTTGGAATTGTGGCGCATGGAGTACAAACACGTTTTAATGTATCCTTTAAATCCATCCGGCCAAAATGGAACAGGCTTAATCCTCTTTCAGGTATAAAACGTCTGTTTTCCATGAAAAATGCAGTAGAGTTGGTGAAAAACTCCATCAAGATAACACTGCTGCTGGTATTGCTTTACAACATACTGAAGCAGGATCTGCAGCCCATGGCATCAATGATCGATATGAATCCTGCAGCATCTGCGGCTTATATGATGAAAATGATCTTTGATCTGCTGATACGTGTATGTATTGCCTTTATGGTCATTGCCTTTGGCGATTATCTGTATCAGCGCTGGGAATACGAAAAAGAGCTTCGTATGACAAAGCAGGAAGTAAAAGATGAGTATAAACAGACAGAAGGTAATCCTGAGATTAAAAACAGGATCAAAAGCCTGCAGCGTCAGATGGCATCCAGCAGGATGATGCAGAAGGTTCCCCAGGCAGATGTGATCATACGAAATCCTACCCATGTGGCCATTGCTTTAAAATATGATCCTGATCATGACAATGCTCCGGTAGTACTTGCCAAGGGATTAGATGAACTGGCGTTAAGAATCGTAAAGGTGGGGGAAGAAAACAATGTTTATACCATTGAAAATAAACCACTTGCACGGGCTATGTACAATTCCTGTGAACTGGACAGGCCGATCCCCTCAGAATTTTATACGGCAGTAGCAGAAATCCTGGTATATCTGTATAAACAGGATAACGGGAAAAATAAAGATAAAAAATAATAGTTGGAGATTAATGGACGAATGAAACGGTTATTGAGTTACTCAGTGGTTATGTTTGTGATCACGATCATATTGCTTTTGATCATTCCCCTTCCGGCGGGACTGGTGGATGTGGCGATCATATTGAATATGTCCCTTTCCATGATGATCCTGGTAATAACCATGACCATTCGGGAGCCATTGGAATTCTCCATATTCCCCTCTCTTTTGCTTATTACCACGCTGTTCCGTCTGGGTATCAATGTTTCAACCACGAGAAATATCCTTTCTCAGGGAGGTTCATCAGGCCGTGTCATTGCTGCCTTTGGTGATTTCGTTTTAAGAGGAAACGTAGTAGTAGGTCTGATCATCTTCCTGATCATCGTGTTGATGCAGTTTATTGTTATCACAAAAGGTGCAGAACGAGTGGCAGAGGTGGCAGCCAGATTTAATCTGGATGCCATGCCGGGAAAACAGATGGCTATTGATGCAGACCTTAGTTCTGGCCTGATCAATGAAACACAGGCAAAGGAACGGCGTGCCAAGGTTCAGAGAGAAGCAGATTTTTATGGTGCAATGGATGGTGCGACTAAGATTGTAAAGGGCGATGCAGTTATGTCACTTATCACAACTGCCATCAATCTGATCGGCGGCAGCATCATCGGTATTGTACAGTCCGGCAGCAGCATCTCAGCCGTGCTGAGTACCTATTCCATTGCGACAGTAGGTGATGGTCTGGTATCCCAGATACCGGCTCTTCTTATTTCTACTGCAACAGGAATGATCGTTACAAGAGCTGTTTCAGAAGGCAGCTTAAATGAAGATGTATCAAAGCAGTTTCTGGCCCAGCCTCATGCTATGATCGTTAGTGGTGCAGCAGTGGCGGTTATGGCTGTGATACCTGGAATGCCGGCAGTAAGGACTCTGGTTGTGGCTGCATGTCTTATGGGAAGCGGATTTTATCTTTCCGGAAAGATAAAAAAAGAGCCACAGGCATTGTCACAAATGGCAATGGCTCCTTCTACCCAGCTTCAGGATTCCCCACAGGCTCAGGCAGCTGCTGCAAAAGAGGAAGTAAGTGAGGAAGAATATTTTAAAGATGTAAATAATGTATACAGCCTTCTTACACTGGAGCCAGTGGAGATCGAGTTTGGTTATAGTCTGATCCCTCTGGCAGATGAGTCAGTAGGCGGAAGGCTGATCAGCAGGATCGTTATATTCCGCCGCCAATATGCCCAGGATATGGGATTTGTGATCCCATCCATCCGGCTCCGGGACAGTTCTTCCCTGGGACCAAGTCAGTATAGTATCCGCATAAAAGGAGAAGAAGTTGCAGGAGGAGAGATCCTGATTGATTATTTCCTTGCTCTGGAACCAGAGAAGGTGGAAGAAGAAATTGAAGGTATTGAGGCCATTGAACCGGCATACGGTATACCCAGCAGGTGGATCAAGCCTGAAAACAGAGATCGGGCTGAATTATATGGTTATACGGTCATTGATCCTCTGTCTGTATTGCTCATGCATCTTTCAGAAGTCATCCGGCAGCATTCATACGAACTGCTTACAAGACAGGAAGTGGTAAGGCTTACGGAAAATTTGAAAAAAACAGCTCCTGAACTGGTGGAAGAGGCAATACCACAGATGATCAGCTACAGTTATTTCCAGAGAGTTCTTACAAACCTTCTAAAAGAAGGAATCCCGATCCGCGACCTGGAGACCATTGTAGAGAATCTGATGCAGACAGCCTCAGAAACAGGTCTTCCTCCAAGAGAACTGGACCAGACAGTAGAAAAGATCAGGACAGCTCTTAAACGTACCATTACCCGCATGTACTGTACAGACGGATGCATGAAAGTCATCACACTGGATGCCCAGCTGGAACGGGAAATGGTCGCATCCTTGTCAAAAGGGGAAAATGGCTTATATCTGGCATTAAACCCGGAAATGCTCCAGCATGTGATCCGGCAGCTGGCAGAGCAGATAAAAAAGTTCAGTGGTTTATCACAGAATCCGGTGATCCTGACTTCACAGGTTATGAGGATCCATTTTTACCATCTGGTAGAACCCTTTTATCCTAATATCAGGGTGCTTTCATTTAATGAGATCGCAAATAATGTGCAGATCCAGTCAATTGGAAATATAAGTACAATGAAAAAAGGATCATAAGTGTACGGTCAAATGATATAAACAGCAGATAACAGGAGTGAGTAAAGTTATGGAAGATAAGCAGGAAAAGGCAGAGAAGGAGTTATTTGCGCTTTATAAAAAAACGAAAGATCCGGAAATAAAGAAAGAGATCACAATGCAGTATCTGTACATAGCCAGAACCACGGCAACGAAACTATATGATCTTTATTCTACCACCATGCAGATGGAAGATGCAGTGAATGAAGGTGTGGTGGCGATCATAAAAGGGATCGATATGTATGATCCGGATAAAAACATTAAGTTTTCCACTTACATTACAACGCGGGTAAGAGGAGCAATGCTGGATTATGTAAGAAAACAGGAGTGGATGCCCCGGGGATTTTACAAGCAGTTGGGGATTATAGAATCTGCATGCGAGGACATGAAGCGTGAATTAGGAAGAACACCAACAGTTGATGAACTGGCAAAGCATCTTGGAATAGAAAAAAAACGCTGCCAGAGGATCATTTCCATGAAAAACAGGAGAAATATCCAGTCTCTTGATTTTTTACTGGAAAACCAGAATACATCCAATGGACTCCAGATCACAAACAACGATACCCAGGTACAGCCTGAGGAGGCATGCTTGTGGGAAGAGGATATGCGGGTGCTGGCAGAAGGCATAGCCCAGCTAAATGAAAAAGAGCAAAAAACACTGGCACTGCATTATATGGAAGGGTTGAAAATGGAACAGGTGGGCCGGGTCATAGGTGTCAGCCAGCCCAGAGCATCCCAGATCCACACGATCGCCTTGCGTAAGCTGCGCCATTTTATAGAAACAAAAAATGGAAAGGGGATAAAGTCAGATGTATCAGGGATTTTATAATCTGGCGTCAGGCATGCTGACCCAGAGCAGGAACTTAAATACCATCAGCAATAATATGGTGAATATCCAGACTCCTGGATATAAAAACGAAACAATGGTAAGCAGTACTTTCAAAGAAGAAATGCTTTATCGTACAGGACAGTATAGCAAAGAAAATCCAACCCAGCTGGCAACTGTTTCAAAAATAAAGACAGCAAAGCAGGTTTATACCAATTATGACCAGGGCGGTCTGGAACAGACAGATGGGATCTATGACTTTGCCTTAAATGGAAATGGCTTTTTCTGCATCCAGACATCACAGGGCATCCGGTATACAAGGAATGGTTCATTTTCAGTAGATAAAGATGGATATCTGGTTTTAAACCAGGCAGGAAGAGTCTTAAACAAAGAAGGACAGCCTGTCCAGATCAAAAATGAGAACTTTACAGTTGATTCCAAAGGACACATTACTGCTGCTATTACAAAACAGTCTGATGGTGAAGAAAGCGGCAGCCAGGAAGTTACCATAGAGGATTATGGAACTTTGAAAGTAGTGGATTTTCCAGATCAGGGGCAGCTTCATGCAGAGGATAATGGACTTTTCTCTACTGCACAGGCAGAAACAACGCCTGCAGATACAACTGTTCAATGGAAAATGCTGGAAAAATCCAATGTAGACATGGTGGAGCAGATGACAGCTATGATGTCATCCCAGAGAGCGCTTCAAAGCGCAGCCCAGTCACTGAAAATGTATGATCAGATCATGAGTAAGTCTGTGTCAGATGTCGGTAAGCTGTAAGGAGGATAAAGAAATGAATATGTCATTTTATACAGGAGCAGCAGGAGCCGGACAGTTTACAAAAAAACTGTCAGTTGTATCCAATAACCTGGCCAATATCAACAATACAGGCTTTAAACCTAAAACAGCGGCTTTTTCTGAACTGATCCACTATAATCTTAATGATTCTGAAAATGCCCAGACAGAGCTGCAGACAGGTTCAGGAGCCAGAGTGGAGCGTACTTGGACGGATTTTAGTACAGCCGGTGCTACTCAGACCGGAAAAGAATATGATTATGCAATTATGGAGCCTAATGCATTTTTTATGATACAGGATCCTGCATCAGGTGAGATCACCTATACAAGAAACGGTCATTTTCACAGGGGAGAACGTGAAGATGGATTTTATCTTACAACAGAAGATGGAAAGCTGGTGCTGGACCAGAACCGGCAGCCTCTTAAGCTGGAAGTAACAGATGTAGAAAAGCTGCAGGAGGAATCAGAGTCAGAAGACGATGACTACGATACAGATGATACAGACAGCACAGAGGATGATACTGACCTTCCTAAGGTAAGTGTATACACATTTTCAAACCCCAGCCGTCTCTTAAGCGTAGGAGATAATGAATATAAAGCACAGGATGGAATGGAAGCTTCTTTAAAATCAGATGCGGTCCTGCAAAAAGGGGCACTGGAGAATTCAGGCACCGATATGGCAAAAGAAATGGTCCATGTGATCGAATGTCAGAGAGCCTTTTCCTATGCTGTAAAAATGATCACTACATCAGATGATATAGAGGGAACGATCAATTCACTGAGAGGATAAGGTAAAAAATGGAAATAAAGCGATATGAAGATATGGACCTGCAGGCTCTGGATGTAATGCGGGAGATCGGCAGTATCGGTACTAGTCATGCAGCAACTGCTCTTTCCAAGCTTCTGCAGAAAGAAGTCCGGATCTCGATCCCATCTGTGAATATCCTTGGATACAATGATGCCATGAACCGGATCGGTGATGCGGAGGAGCTTGTTGCGGCAGCCCTTGTAAAAATGTCAGGTGATATTGAGGGGTTGATGCTGTTCCTTTTCGACCTGGATTTTGCAAATGAGGTATTGGAAAAACTGCTTGGAAGCCGTTATAAGTCCTTTCTGGATATGGACGAAATGGCCAGATCAGCACTGGTAGAAGTAGGAAACATCATTATCTGTTCTTATATAAATGCTTTTTCACAACTTGTAAATGTAGAGGTGGAACTGTCTGTTCCAAGTGCTACCATCAACATGCTGGGTGGGATCTTAATGGTACCTATTGCTGAGTATGGATATGAAACAGATAAACTGATGTATTGCAATGCAGATTTTGTGATCGGCGGAAAAGCACTTTCTGACTGGCTGCTCATGCTGCCGGACATTCGTTCTCTAAACGATATTTTAGAGAGGTTGGGAGTTTCATAATGATCGGAGGCACAGAATTAAAAGTAGGAATCGGTGATATGAAGTTTTCACGAGGGGAAGGAAGGATCATAACCTATGCTTTGGGTTCCTGTATCGGGATAACCTTTTATGATCCGATTACCCGTCTGGGAGCACTTCTGCACATCATGCTTCCGGCACAGTTTGAAGGAAAGGATTCCAATCCATTTAAATTTGCAGACAGCGGCATCAGGGAAACCCTCAGAAAGCTGAAAATATTCGGTATGGTAAAAAGCCGGATGGTAGTTAAGATCGCAGGGGGAGCCAAGATGTTTGAGATCAGCGGAAACAGCAGCTTTGGAAATATCGGGCAGAGAAATGCAGAAAGTGTAAAAAAAGTCATGGCCCAGGAAGGAATCTGTATCGCAGCAGAGGATACAGGAGGAAATTATGCCCGTACCATGCTTTTAGATCTTGCAACAGGCGATGTGATCGTGCGTACAGTGGGACGACCGGAACGCCATCTATAGCCAGGGCTTTCATTTATGGTGGTGTCACCATCTGTGACATGCCTGTTTACAGAAAAAAGGAGAGAAGATCATGGTCAAAAATGAAAAAGAAGGGATTCTTTTAGAATCAGGAACAAACGAGATTGAAGTAATGAAATTCACAGTTCTGGGTGAATTTTATGGCATTAATGTGGCAAAAGTCCAGGAGATCATCATGAGTGAAAAGGTAAAACCGATGCCTCATGCAAACCCGGCAGTAGAAGGCATCTTTAAACCAAGGGATGAGCTGATCACAGTGATCAACCTGGCAAAATATCTTACAGGAGATGACCGGGAAAATGGGCCAAGAGATCTGTTTATCGTAACAAATTTTAATAAAATGACGGTCGCTTTCCGGGTAGACAGTATCGAAGGTATCAGCAGGATTTCATGGAAAGATATACAGAAGCCAGATAAGACCATTGCAAATGGAGATGACAGTGTTGCTACCGGTATTGCCCAGTGCGGAAAAGAGCTGGTGATCATCCTGGATTTTGAAAAGATCGTGGCAGAGATCGCACCGGAAACAACTATACAGGTGACAGATGTAGATAAGATGGGAGACCGCCCTATCTGCAACAGTCCTATTGTGATCGCGGAAGATTCCATTCTTTTAAGTAAAATGATCGATGATTCTCTGGAAAGGGCCGGATTTACCAATGTAAAGAATTTTTCCAATGGCCAGGAGGCATGGGATTACCTTTCACAAATACATAATGATTCTGATCTGTATGATAAGGTCAATCTGGTCATTACAGATATCGAAATGCCGGAAATGGATGGCCACAGGCTTACAAAGCTGATCAAGGATGACGAACATTTAAAGAAGATCCCGGTTATCATCTTCTCTTCCCTGATCAATGAGCAGATGAGGCAGAAGGGGAAAGAATTAGGTGCAGACGAACAGCTTTCCAAGCCGGAGATCGGGCATCTGATCACAGTAATGGATGAACTGCTTGCCCGTTTTAAAAAACAGTACAGTCAGCAGTAAGGAGGACTCTAAGGATGGAAAAATATGTATTAACACAGGATCTTGTAACAGGAAATGAACTGATCGACAGTGAGCACAGGAAGATTTTTGACGAAGTTAATACCCTTCTGGATGCATGCTCAAAGGGAAAGGGAAGAGAAAATCTCTCAAGTCTGGGAGAATTTCTTGTTGAATATGTAACGAAACACTTTTCAGATGAGGAGGATCTCCAGAAGCAGTCAAAATATCCGGAATATACAGAACATCATAAATTTCATGAATGGTATAAACAGAAACTGGGGGATGCCATTATAAAACTGGAGCAGGAAGGTCCGACGATCAATTCCCTGGGCGAGATCAACTATATGGTAAGCGTGCTGGTTAAGCATATCCGGGAAACAGACCGCAAGCTGGCCCAGTGGATCCAGAATGGAGCCAAAAATGAAGTTACAGCTTCTAAAGTGGCAACAGGATCAGCTGTATCAGGGAAAACTTCCTATATAGATACCGTTACAAAAGATGAAAGTACAGAAAATCTGGATATCCGTCAGATCCTGGATATAAAAGAACTTCAGCGGATCCAGGATCTGTTTTTAACGGTCACAGGCATGACAGCAGCAGTAGTGGATATGAAAGGAAAATACATTACGAGAGGAAACTCCTTTACCAGCTTTTACAGCAGGTATACCAATGGAAAACATAATGAGCTGCGAGAGTTTACCCAGGATCTTACAGTAGGAGGATTCCGTGCAGGTACAGTGATCGGCGGTATCGTCCTTGGAGATTACCCGGATGATTCAGCCCCAAGCCAGGAAGTAGTAAGTGCCGGTGGACAGCTTTTAGCTGAGATGCTGAATCTGTGGGCTAATGCCCTTTATTACCGGAAGAGCAATGCAGACAGCGTAGAAGCATTTGCAAAAGAGGAAAAGAAAGTACGGGATGCAGTAGGACAGATCAAGTATAAGGCAAAGGGACTGGAGCAGACAGCCACGATGGAAAAAATGCTTTCCCTGAATGCGGCCATTGAAGCAGGCCGTGCCGGAAAAGCAGGTGTAGGCTTTGGTGTTGTGGCAGATGAGATCGGCCGTATGGCAAATGAGTCAGCCGCTGTATATCAGGAAATCCAGGAACTGGTAAAACAGGTAGAGGAATCCATGGAACGCCTTGGCGAATAATACAGTGTATTTTTCTGATATCATGGTGCCAGAAAAACGGCTGGCACCTGTGTCATTGTATGCAGAAAAGAGGATAAAAGGAGATACATAAATGGTCATTACGGTTTCAAATCAAAAAGGCGGTGTGGGAAAGACCACAACATCAGCAGCGCTGGCTGCAGGATTTTCGATGGCAGGTAAAAAGGTTCTGTGTATAGACCTGGATCCCCAGGGAAATCTTGGATTCTGCCTTGGTCTGGATACCGAAGGAGGATCTACTATACTGGATGTATTAAAAGGAGATATATCCATACAAAAGGCTATCAGCCGCACAGAAGGGATCGATATCCTTCCTTCTGATATTACCTTAAGCAGCAGTGGTCTGGAGTATAATCCGGGAGAAGAAAAAGAATCTATTTTAAAAAATGTTTTAAAGCCGGTAATGGATTTTTATGACTATATTGTGATCGATACACCCCCTGCCTTAAATCTTCTCACAGTTAACGCATATGCAGTTTCTGATTATCTTATTATACCAATGGCATCGGATATCCTCAGTCTGGTTGGACTGTCACAGTTAAAGGAAACAGTAGAATCTGTCCGCATACAGATCAATCCCGGCCTTAAGATCATGGGTATCCTGCTAAACCGCTTTAATCCAAGAACATGTCTTTGCAGGGATGTATTGGAAATGGCCGGGCAGCTGGCCGCGCAGCTGGAAACCCGGGTATTTGACACAAAAATAAGGTCCGGAGTGGCGATTGCGGAAGCACCGGCCCATGGAGAAAGTATTTTTGAGTACAGTCCGAGAGCATCAGCTGTAAAGGATTATGGAAAGTTTTTAGATGAGGTAGAAAAGATCATAGGTTTCAGGGAGAAATAATATGGCAAAAAAAACAAATAAAACCTCACATGTGCTGAACCTTATCACAGGTTCACAGCCGCCAGTTGCGTCTTCTGGCGAAACACAGCCGTCTTCTTCAGCTTCCGGTGAAACACAGCAGGAAGGATCAGCTGCTGAAGAACCGGTAAGAGTGCCTTCCGCTAATGTGACTGTAGTTGATCCAAGAGAAGAAGGAAAGCTGGCAGAAGAGATCCAGAAGAATCTGATCCAGGAGCTGGAAAAAGAACAGACAGAAGAGCAGGCAGAACAGCCCGGGGAGCAGGAAGAACAGTCGGAAGAACAGTCGGAAGAACAGTCAGAAGAACAGACAGAAGAACAGTCGGAAGAACAGACAGAAGAACAGTCGGAAGAACAGTCAGAAGAACAGACAGAAGAACAGACAGAGCAGCCCAAAACAAACGCAGGGACACCTGTACAGAAAGAACTGGAACAACAGGAAGAGCAGAAGCAGGAAGATGGTCCAAGTTACCGGGTCGTAAATATCATGGAGGAGATTCTTACTCCGGAACTGATCCTTGACGCACTGAAAAGCAATGATACCTGTACCTGCAGCCGCTGTCAGGCAGATGTGAAAGCGCTGATGCTTACCAGGCTGCCGCCCAAATATATTGTAGCAGATAATACGACAGTCCCGATGCTGTTAACCTTTTACCGCAATAAATTCCGTGTGGCTGTTTTAAGTCAGTCCATGAGAGCCTGTATGGAAGTAAAAGAACATCCACGCCATATCTTATAAATTTTCATGCTGCGCCGAAATATGTATATAGAATCTATAGAATCACAGGGATAAAGTATACAGAAGCGGCGCATTTTATGTACACCGCGACATCACATGACTGAAAGGAGCAGCAGATATGTCAAGTGTATCAAGTACAAGCAGCAGTCTTGGAAATACAGCTTTAAGAGGATTTGGTGGTTTAGCTTCCGGTATTGACAGGGATGCACTGATCGAACAGATGACAGCAAGAACAACATCCAAGATCACATCCAAGAAACAGGCTATGACCAAACTGGAATGGAAGCGGGATGCATATCGTTCTATCAGCAATAAGATCATAGATCTTCAGGACAATTACCTTAGCTATTCAGCAACAAAGAGCTTAAAAAACAGTGATTTCTTTGCAAAAAACCAGGTCAGTGTACAGGGAGATCCTGACTATACAAAATATATATCAGCGACAGGAAACGCAGACACTGCATCCAGAGTGTCAGTTCTGGGAGTAAACAGATTAGCAACATCTGCCACATTGATCTCCGGCGAAAAGAAAACAGAAAATGAAAAAGATTCAGCTATTACCTTAGGCGGCATCAGCGCGTCTGATTTTGAAAATAAAGAAGTAAAGACCTCCAATCTTTCCGGAACGAAGCTGACATTTGGAACCTACAGTATTACAGATAAGAAATTCACAGAGGAAGCAACCTTTACGTTCCCCACCAGTTATGAAAAAAAGGTGGACGGAAAAACAGAGACAGTCACCATTGATTATACGGCTGATTCTAAAGATGTAGTAAAACAGCTGAATGAAGCCCTTGATTCCCAGGGATTTCTCGGAAAAGATGGAAAGAGCGGCATTAAATTTACACTGAATGGTGATCAGATCCAGATCAGTCAGACACCAAGTATTACCGATAAAGGAAAAAGCTATGTGATCAGGGGAACATCATCTGCTTTAAAGAGTCTTGGCTTTAATTCCGGCAACATGAATCAGGATGAAATAGATAACGGCATTTCACTTAAGGAATTTAACGACCATACATCTTCATTTGAGGCTGCAGCTATAACAAAGCAGCCCCTTTCCAGCTATCTTAAGGGAAAATCAATTTCTGTTTCTTATGGCGGACAGACAAAGAATATTGAACTGATCGGCGATAAGGAAGAGATAAAAGATTTTAAAGCTTTTAAGGATAGCTTACAGAATAAGCTGGATAAAGCCTTCGGTTCAGGAAAGGTTACTGTAGGTGAGGGTCAAAATGGCAGCCTGACGTTTACTGCAAAAGACAACAAACAGACATTACAGATATCCGCAGACTCAAAGGAACTCCAGAATGCCCTGGGTATCACATCTACCCAGTCAAACAAGATCAGTACAGGAAGCAGCCTGTGGGAGAACAGGGTCAAACTGGGACTGGGAAAATACGATACAAAAGAGAAATTAAACGACGCATTAAAAAACTTTACAGTCAATGGTGCAAAAATAGATAATATTACTGCAGATACCACAGTAGACGGACTGCTTACTGCGATCAATAATAATAAAGATGCGGGAGTAACTGCCACCTATCTGGGCAGTGAAAATAAATTTGTTCTTTCTTCCAATGAAAAAGGTGAGGGCCGTAAAATCACCCTTGGTCCAGATCCAGACAATCCAAACAATAAAAAAGATGATGCAGCAAATCTCATTTTCGGCGGGGTTAGCACAGATGGCTCAGATGGTGAGATGAGTATTCTCTATAATGGTGTACAGACCACCATTACCAGCAGCAGCAATACCTTCTCCATTGACGGTCTGGATATTAGAGCCACGAATACATTTAATACAGGCTCTGCAACAGCAGAAGGCGGTGTCAGCTTTACTGCTTCGGCAGATACAGAAAAGGTGACAGAGACTGTAAAGAAATTCATTGAAGCTTATAATGCCATGATCGATGAGGTCCGCACCCAGGCAACAACCAAGCCGGACAGTAATTATAAGCCTCTGACAGAAGACCAGAAAAATGAAATGAATGAAAATTCCATTAAAAACTGGGAGAATAAGGCAAAAGAGGGTATTCTGTACAACAGCAGCGCTTTAAAAGACCTGGACAATGCTACCCAGGGCATTTTCTCTTCAATGATGATGAACGGTGTTTCTTATGACGATCTTGAAAAGATCGGAATTTCCTTCTCAGATGATTACACAGCAGGTGGAAAGATCGTATTTGATGAAGAAAAGTTTAAAACTGCCATGGACAGTGATCCGGAAAAGGTATCAGACCTGTTCACAGGCACGCATGGTATTGTAAACACCATAGACAGTACTCTTTCTACTTATGCCACCAGATATGCAAGCAAGAATGGAAATTCCTATGGTGTGCTTATTGAAGAGGCAGGATCTGAAAAACTAAGCCTGACCCTGACTAACAACAGTATTTATAAAGAATTAAAGGATATGCAGGAAACCATCACAAACCTGCAGTCCCAGCTGTCAACTGAGCAGGACCGTTATATCAGCCAGTTTACGCAGATGGAAAGGCTGATCAATCAGATGAATTCACAGTCCAGCTACCTGTCACAGTTAGGTGGCTGATGGGGGTAAGAAAGCATGTATGAAAAGTTTAAGCAGTACAAGGAAAGTACGATCTATTCTATGAGCAATCTGGAGTTGTTGCTTTTATTGTATGATGAAGCAGTGAAGCGTCTGAAAATGGCACAAATCGCACTTGAGGATAAAAAATATGAGACTTTTGAAGAATGTCTCGAAAGAACAGGACGGATCGTCCGGTATTTAATACAGATACTGGATATGCAGTATCCCATCAGCAAGGATCTGAAACGTATCTATGAGTACCTGATCTATGATATCAGCCGTGTTAAAGCAGGAAGGGAACGCAGGGCAGAAGAGATTCCAAGGATCAGCCACATACTTTCTGAATTAAGAGATGCATTTAACCAGGCAGGAAAGATTTCCGGTGATCAGCATATTGTGAGAGAACGAAGTGTTTTCGGTTAAAGGAGAATATATGAGCGCAGACTTGGAAACAATTTTGATATATCTTCAAAGGAGATATAATATATTAAGAGAAGTTTGTAGTCTGACGGAAGAACTGGCGGAGGCAGTGGAGCGCGGCGACACAGTCTCCGCTTCTCTTCTTTTAGATATGAGGGGAGAACAGCTGCAGCGCCATGCAGACTGTGAAGAACAGATCATCCTGCAGACTGCGGGAAACAGCCTTCGGGCCCGGTATCTACGAGATCTGGCTAAAGGTCCATTAAAGAATGTAAAAAGCTGTTTTAAAGGAAAGACAGAGCAGGAAAAAATGCTGGAGAAGCGTATTGAGGATCTGCGTTGTCGCACAGAAAAGCTTTTAGATAAGATACGCAGGATCGATGGGGGACTTAACAGAAGAATATCAAAAAACAGGTGAAGTTAAATGGAAAATCAAAACTTTTATGAAGGCCGCATACTGGTAAATATGGCTGCATCTGTTATGCGCCAGGATGATTTAAAGCCGCTTCATGGAAATCTGGACTGGGAAAGGCTGTTCCGGGTTGCAGATTATAACAAAATTTCAAACCTGATCTATCTTGCAATCCTTGGAAATAATGAAAAAATGCCGGAACGGTGGAAAACACGCTTTTATGAGCGCTACAGCGATATTCTGAAATTCAACGAAAGCTGCACAGAAGGAGAACGGGAGATACTGGTCCTTCTGGAATTAAAAAAAATCCCGGTACTCGTCCTTTCCTCCAGCAGCCGCAGACAGCTGTATCCAAGGGAGGAAATGGCAGGGGAAAGCTCTCTGAAGCTTTTTTTTCTTGACCCGGAAGATTATCTTTTTGCAAAAGGCTATCTGGTCAATATAGGCTACGAAACGGATACTCTCTATCCGGGAGTGGGTGAAAAGATGCGTATACCAGGTCGCTTTTCTGTGGAGATCTATCATACCTTTCCTTTTAAAACCCAGGTATACCAGAGGGGGATGGAAAAGCTGCTCCAGCGTGTTTTCCTGAAAGAAAATGGTAACTACATTTATGAATGGAATGCCATAGACCAGCTAGTCTATCTGATGATCCAGTCTGCTTACCTATATGTAACAGGACATCTGCAGATACGCCATCTGACAGACTTATATGTATTTTACAGAAAAGCAGCAGAAGAAGACCAGTTTCAGGAGCTTGAGAACCGGCTAAAGGAATTTAAAGTAAATATACTGGCGCAGAAGCTTCTGCATTTAAGCTATATGTGGTTTGGAACACGGGAAGAATGTGCCAGCATGGAGACAGAGGAAGAAGAACTCCAGGTATTTGATATACTGGAGAAAAATGTATTCTACGGCATGACAGGGAAATTTGGGCCGGAAACAGATGAACAGGCGCTGGATCTTAGATCAGACATATTAAAAGAAGAAGAGCGGGAAAACCGCATGGAAAAAAGAGCATTATTTTACCGGCGTCTGAGAGAGTTTTTTTCTCTCGTACGCCGGCAGCTGAAAGAGCTATATGATATTTTGTATAGCAGATAAGAGTCATTTTATCAGTATTCACCCGTTTGCGGGTCATTAAGCTTATGGTCTATTTCTTCATATAAGAATTCAGTCCTTTTTCAATAGAGCGCAGTGAATCTGTATCAGATAATAAGGCATCCAGGTTGCTGCGTTCTGCTTCTGTCAATTCTTCCCGCAAAATAGAAATATGCTTCGGGGCATTTATAGCCAGGCTGACAGATCCATTGTCGCAGTCAAGTACAGTGATGCGTATGTCATTCCCGATCAGGATACTGTCATTTTTTTTACGTTTCAGTATCAGCATGGCTATTTATCTCCTTTTTTAGTGTCCTGTTCCTTTATCTCTTTACCAAGAAGAGAACGTAAGGTATGGCGGTAATCATAGTCAGCGTTGGATAAGATCACCTGGATTCCTTTGCGGGTATCCGGATTAATGGCAAGAGGACATTTCAAGTTGACGGTTCCATCCAGATAATCCTTCTTTACAGCACATATGACATAATAGGATAATTCATCACTGGAATTTACTTCCAGAAAGGATAATTCTTCTGGTAGAAGAACCGGTGAATAAGAAGGAAAGAGTGCTGCTGCATCGATGAGAAAAAAGGCTACATAAGGTTCGTCTACAGACTGCAATATCAGCAGGGAACTGTCATCTTCCTCCATAGAGAGGGGAAGATAGTCATGGTACTGGGAAAAACCAAATAAACCATCTGGAAATACAACCAGTTCATCTTTTGTATAATCAATTTCGCCGTAATATTTTGTATCAATCTTCATGATTGCATAAGCCTCCGGGGGTCAGTTTTTATATGGTAACATTAAGAGCAGGGGAATCCGGCTCTTTTTTTGGTGGAACATAATTGGGGGTGCCGGTATACACAAACTCTACTTTTGGATAAGAGGTTATGATGGTCATTTCCAGGGCTGGTACGTATTCCAGATTGCCAGATGCCACACGAAATTCAAATTCACCTCTCTGAAGGGTATACAGCCCATTATTGTCAGGGCTGCCAGAAAATGGATCACAAAAGCTGTTTCCTGATCCAGAGACGTTTGCTGTGCCATGTACTCTTTGGACAGTATCCCGGAGATTAAAAGCTTGTCTGATATCCTGGATACAGGTCATGCTTTCCGGAGAACTGATCCCGTAATTTTGAGCCTGACGTACTTTCAGGCGGTATTGGGAAATCGCCTGATGCTGTCTTGCTGCCAGCTGGTCCTTTGAAACCAGACTGGCATTTTGACGGAAACGGACAGATTCAAAAGGTTTAAAATTTGCTTCAATCACAGGTTTCATACATTTTCACCTTCTTCTGACCTGAAAATAGAAAATTATTTTTTGCTTGTTTTTTGTAAACAATGTACCGATATCATTTTATAAAATCAAAAAGAGATGACTGCATCAGGTTTGACCCCATTTTTAAAGCAGCAGAATAGGAGTACTGGTAAGAGAACATTTCTGTAATGGCCTCATAAGGATCAGCTCCGAGAATGTCTTTGTATTCCTCTGTCAGGTTGTCACTTAAAGTATCAAGACGGGTTTTTGTAGTTTCTACCAGGGAATATTTATTGCCAAGGTCGCTGTAAACGGTGCTGATGGTATGCTCTGTATTAGCTGCATCTTTAAGTACACTGCCCATAGTATCTGTAAATTGATCAACGGTCGTAGTATCATTGATATAATTATCACAGGCCATAACCGAACGGCTGAGAAGTGCCACAGGAGTTGTTTCCAGGGCAGCTTTGATCGCATCCTTTGCATCCGCATCAGACATGGCATTTAAGGAATCCGAGGTAAGCCCCGTAAGCATATTCAGTCCTCCGGTATAGGTATCTAAAAGAGACTGGCGGTTGGAAATATCGCCATAACCGATATCTACCCGGCCTTGTTCTCTCATAGCTGTCACAAGGTTGTTCAGGTCATCATCGCTTAAATGATAACTGTAAGTATTGTTATTTTGATCATAAGCCATGGTCATATTGACCGTCTTTGTGGTACCGTCTGAATACTTATGGGTATAAGTAAGGGTTTTTCCATCTCCGCTTAAAGAAAACGGAGCTGTTGTAATATCATTTCCGCCGTAAATATAAAAATCCTGATACTGGCTGTTCAGATTGCTGACCATGCTCTGCACATCCTGAAGAAGAGCATCTCTTTTTGTCTGGACAGAAGTTTTTGAGCTGTTATGGGAGGAATCCAGCACATACTGCATGGAAGTCTTACTGTTGCTTAAAGTTTTCTGGATATCCCTTGCGCCCTGCTCCTGTTGGTACAGACGGTTTTTAATATCACCTAAAATGGAACTTTTACTCTGTGCATCCTGATATAAATGATCCATTTTCTTTCCCTGATAATAAGCAAGAGGATTATCAGCAGCTGTTTCATAAGCAGCGCCGGTAGAAACCTTGTTTATGCTTTTGTTCAGATTGCTTTGAAGATCATTTAAAGAAGAAGTATACCTGCGGTAAACAGATGAACGTACAACTCTCATAATTTATTAATCCTCCTTATATTTATGCACCAGTATTACTGATCAGGGTATTCAACACTTCATCAAGGGCAGTCATCAGACGGGAAGCAGCATTATAGGCTGAAACGTAGGCCATCATATTGGTTGCTTCTTCATCCAGGCTGACACCGGAAAGAGAGTCTCTGGAGTCCTGGATACTGTTTAAAACAGTTGTGCCCGTCTTTAATGCAGTCTGGTTGGAGCTGGAATCAGATGCCAGCTGGGTGGAAAGGTTATTCATATAATCAGCAAATGTTTTCCCGTTCAATTTCTTGGTATCCTTCATAGCTGCGATCATATCAAGGATTGTATCTGTGCGGTTGGTGCCGTCTGTAGAAATATGGATCGTTCCACTGGTCCAGCCTTTGCTGATACCGATATTTCCGGCTGTTATACCAGTTGTTGAGTCATCGGTGGAATTAGATAAAAGATTCTTATCCGTGTGGTTTTTGCCATTGTTGATGTCATTCATGGATTTTGCGAAAGTGGAAGCTAACTGATCCAGTTTTTCTGAGTAATACTGGTATCCACGGACATCATCCACAGCAGTAGATCCATTTATCACCTTGCCGGTACCTGTTTTCTGGAGCATATCCAGGCTTGCCTGAAGAGAGCCGCCTTCAAAACGGATCCCTTTTAACTCTGCGTATACATCTGCAGCTGCCTGTCCATTCACTTGATAGCTGGGGGCTTTTTCAAACTTGATGGAAATGTTTGCAGGATCAGAAACAGAAGCAGCTGGCTGGTGATCGCGGTTTAACACACTTAACTGACCGTAGTTTTTTGTGAGACCGTCAGCACCAAGGTCAGATCCGTTTACCAGGATCAGCTTCTGGCTCTTTCCCTGGGCATCAATATAATTCATGCTCACTTCCAGGTCATCAGGCCAATCCTTCTTGCCGATCACAGCACCATTTGCATCATAGTCATAGGCGTTATTCCCGGAATGGGCATCATCCTTGTAATATCTTGTTTCAACAGGAATATAACCGGAAAGCTCATCCAGGAGAAGATTACGTTCATCCTGCAGTTCCAGGGAAGGATGACCGGCAACCTGGTTACGTTTGATCTGCACGTTCAGGTCGCCGATCTGGCGGAGGATGTCATTGATCTTCTGCACATCGCCCTGTTCACTGCTGCCTTCCCCTGTGAGCCTTTGAAATTCATTCTGTTCGGCCTGTGTGATCTGTCTGGATGCCTGGTTAAAAAGATTACATACAGACTGCATTTTAGTTCGCAGCTCACTTTCATAGATGGGATCGGATACCTTTGCAGGATCCTGCATGCTTGTAAGGGTAGACTGGACATCATCAAATGCCTTGCGGATGCCGGAAATGGTTGTTTCGTCCAGTACCTTTGACAGGGAATTAAGGGCAGTCTGTAAACGATTGGTATAGCTGCAGTCAGCAGACTGGCTGCGGTATTGGATATTCAGATAAGGATCTCTGATCTGTGAGACCCGGTCCATGCTTACCCCAAAGCCTACTGCAGTTTCATTCCCATTAGAATAATGGGAAACAGGATTCGTATAATTAAGGCTGGATGCCTCTAACTGCTGCCTGGTATATCCGGCAGTATTCATATTTGACAAATTCTGTCCTGTAATATCCAGACGTTTCTGGTTGGCCTGGAGAGCGGACAGAGCGGTATTAAAACCGGAAAAAGTTGCTCTTACCATAAAATATTATTACCTCCAAAATATAAGTATCCTGCAGTCCCCACAGTTTTATCAGACATATTTGTCATAAACATGAGGATCGCTCTGCTTCGCACCGGAAAGGCGCTGTTCTAACTGTTTCATGCGGATCCGGATCAGACGGTCTGTGCCGCCTTTTATCTTTTTCAGCTTTTCAGCCTGGCTGGATAACCGTTCCAGGATCGGAGAGAGAAGTGCCACAGCCTCCTCGCTGTCCTCCTGCATCAAAATCTGGCGGAAAGTAAGCCCCTCAAGACCCGACCTGCGAAGAAGATCACTTCGTTTTTTATCTAGTCCGCGCAGCTGCAGTAAAAGCATGTTTTCATCATTTAAAAGAGATTCCAGCTGGTCAGGATGATCAGCTGAAACAACGGTTAGTTTATCAGCCTCAACCCGGCATAGCTGTTCTAATACAGTACACAGCTGTTCTAATACCGGGATCAGGCTTTCAGGCGCCCTCATAGATCATACATGGCCCTTGCAATGGCCATGGGATCCGGTTCGTAGGTTCCTTCCTCAACCTGTTTTTTCAGTTGGGCAGCCTTTTCAACGGAAACGCCTTTCTCGCGGCAGACATCTTCTGTAATGCTGTGGGCCAGAGAGCGTGCGAAAAGTGTTTCATCAGCCGAAATACCTTCGGTGTATTCAAAACTGGCTCGGTCAAGATCAGCCGGTTTTGCAGAAATATTATCAGACAAAGCAATATTGCTTTGTCTCATTGATACATGTTCCATGTGTATTTGCTCCTGGATAAAATTTTGAATTTTCATACAATTACTCCTCACCTTAAAATAAAACGGCAGGACCACAAAAGTATCCTGTGATTTTCACATGCTTACTGAATCTATATCTATGTAAATTATCGCCTTTTTTCTTGAAAATATAAGAAAAATAATAATTATAAAAAACGGGAAAACGCCGATTAAATATACATATGGAAGCATGCAGGGTAATTCGGTATCAGAGGGGTCAAGATCTTTTGACCCCAACATCATAATATATAGAATCAAAAAGAAAAGGGATAAAACATGTCTAATATATTACAGGTAACAGATCCTTCTACATATATAGATAATAGAAATGTCCATACAGGCCAGGAGCAGCAAAGCGCCCTGAACAGTTCCCAGATCCAGAATCCTTCTGACCCATCTCGTGTAGTGCGGGCAGATGGACAGAAAAGCGGTACCGCTGGTGACCAGGAAAATGAAAGTGGCTTCAGCGTCCGCAATTATAATGGAAATTATACGGACTTTCTTCAGAAGCTGGGGCAGGAAAATGAAATAAAGGATTCCCTGGGCCGGATCCTGTTCCGGGATGGAGCCTTTATCGCTAAAGGTGATGAAGGTCTGGGTAAAATGGTGCAGCAGCTGCTGGATTCTGCCAGTTTTGAAGATTCTGGCCAGCTGCTGGATTTTTTAAAAATGCAGGGACAGACTAAATTTTCCGGTACTTTCTTTGAAAACCTGAGAACTCTTTTGCAGCAGGAAGGAAACAGAGGCCTGCAGGAAACAGCCCTCAAATTCCTTCAGGTATTCAACAATTATTCCAGCGGTGAGCATCTTTTAGAACAGATGCAGGAACTGACAGATGAAATAAAAGGAATGCTTTACACCTCTGCAAGACAGGAATACGCATCAATTCTGGATCAGCTGGACTGGAAGGCAGAAAATGGGGAAACAAAGGAAAATTCCCAGGTTCTGTTTCAGAAGCTGGTCCCCTTTCTTTCAAGATATATTTCCCGTACCCATGATTATGGCAATGTAAGAAGCAGCGTGATCCAGCTGATCCTTTATGGGGCACGTTATGAAAACGGAAGCAGTGCCCTTCTCAGAAGCCTTTTTGAACAAATGGCAGCTAATAGGGATTTTAAACGTTTTTTTGAAACAGAGCCTGAAGAACTGTATGCTGTACTTACCGGTTCAAAAGGAAAAAAAGGAAATATTTATGGAGATATTTTTGGCTCACTTGTGGAAAGAGGGGCCAAAGGAGAAGCCGGGCTGGAACATGTACAGGATTTTTATCAGCTGATGCGAGGGATGCTGGTAAACGAAAGCGTATATATGTCTGTTAATCATTTTGTCCTTCCTTTTCAATATCAGGGAAAAGAGGCAGTATCTGAATTTTGGATCGATCCGGATGCAGAGAAAAAAGAAGAAGAAAAAGATGGAGGCAGGAAAATACGCCTTCTGGTGGACTTTGAGATCAGGGGATTGGGAGATTTCCAACTTCTGGCAGATCTCCAGGATCATAAAATATCCATGGAGCTGGGAGTTCCTAAAAATCTTTCTGCCGGAGCCGGAGAGATACAGGCAAAGCTTCAGGAAATATGTACCAGAAACGGGATGCGCGTGAAAATGATGCAGGTGCAGGAACGGAAAGCTCATTACCGTCTGCTGGATGTTTTTCCAAAGATAAGAAAAAAGGAGAATGGTATTAATGTCAGCGTTTGAGCGGTTATTAGAGCAAAAGGCAGTTGCGCTTCAATATTCGCCGGAAAAGGACACTGCCCCGGTAATCGTTGCTTCCGGAATGGGATATATGGCAGAAAAGATCACGGAAGCAGCCAGAAAGTCAGGGGTTCCGGTTTATGAGGATGATTCTCTTGCAACTCTTTTAAGCAGATTACAGCTGGGAGCGGCTGTGCCGGAAGAATTATATCAGGCGATCATAGAGATCTATATTTACTTTTTAGGATATGTGCCGTCACCGGAGGAAAAAGAAAATGAAGAAAAAGTCGAAAATACCTGACAGAAGATCCAGACACGGACGGGAAATGTTTCTGCTCCTTCTTTCGGGAGTCTTGCTGTTCCAATGGGGAAAGATAGATGCTTTTGCAGCAGCAAAAGAGATTAAAACAGTAAATATCCGTGTTACATCCAAGCTGGAAGTAGGCAGCAAGCTTCCGGATATAAAACTGGAAACGACCACGGTTTCAGATGGAGAAGTGGCAGTAGATGCAAGTGGAGGTAAATACAGCGTTTCCGAGGCCGAATGGACGGATAAAAGCTCCAATGAACTGAAAGCTGCTGAAGAGCCTCAGATGAAAGTCACCCTGGAACCGGAAGATGTCAGTGAAGATTATTTTGTTTCCAGCTATAAAAAAGCGAATGTAAAGATCAGTGGGGGCACATTTGTGTCTGCCAGACGAGATGGAGATGAACTGGTAGTTACCCTGCGGGTAAAAGGGATCAAAGGAGACTATGCTGCTCCGGAAGATGCCTGGTGGAATGAAAAAAGCCTGGGACAGGCGAAATGGGAAAAGCCGGATAACACATCCGGTTATTACGAAGTGCAGCTTTACAGAGGAAAAACGAAAGTTTACAGCGTCTCCCAGACCAGTGCGGTTCAGTATAATTTTTATCCATATATGACAAAAACAGGAGAGTATACCTTTAAGGTACGCACAGTACCGGGAACGGATTCCCAAAAAAAATATGGTGGAAAAAGCGAATGGATAGAATCCGGGGAGCTTTCCATTACAGACCGGTATGTATCAGATGGTAAAGGACAGCAATCAAAAAATCCTTCTGCAAAGCGCGGAACCACAGATAAAGTAGGCTGGGTAAAAAAAGGCAATATATGGAATTACAGATTTCCGGATGGCTCTATATGCCGGGGTACATGGCAGTCGGTCAACGGATACTGGTATTATTTTGATGTCAATGGCACGATGCTCACCGGCTGGCAGAAGCTGGCAAATGACTGGTATTACCTGTATGGTACCGGGGAAATGGCAACCGGATGGGCAAAGATCAATGGACAGTGGTATTACTTCTGGCCATTAACGGAAAATGGGCATACACAGGGAACCATGGCTTATGGAGGCTGGAAGATCATAGGGGCGGATTATTACTTTTTCAGGGAAGACGGCTCCTTATATACCGGCTGGCTGGAACAGAATGGTTCCTGGTATTACTTAAACACACTTGACAACAGCCTTCAGGGAGTCATGTTTACCGGCTGGCTGATCCGGGAAGGGAAAACTTATTTCCTGGATGCTGACGGAGTTATGGCTGCCGGCTGGTATCAGGTTGACGGGAATTGGTATTATTTTTGGCCGGATTCAGGTGAAATGGCAAAAAACCAGTATATCAATGGATTTTATGTTAATGGGGACGGGATCTGGTACAGGTAAAGATATGTGAGGAATGGAAATGAAAATGATCAGAAAAATACTCCTTTGTGCCGGAACAGGACTGCTGCTTAGCACAGGAAGCTTACAGTCTGTGCCAGGGGGAATCTTTCATATGTATACAGCTTATGGGGCAGAGAGCAGCATCATCGAGACCATGAGTATTAAATTTGACACCACTTTTGGAGATCCGGAGGAAATACCACAGCCCCAGATCACCATCAGCGGATCAGGGGTATCCATTGGGGATATTTATTACAAAACAGAATATGAAAACTGGAAACCTGGTAAAAAGGTACGGATGGAGATCACTGTGGATGCTGCACAGGGAAAGTATTTCCCTGTGTCCCTTGGACGATCCAAATGCCGTGTGACTGGGGCTGATTTTGTATCGGCGAAAGCCCTGGATAATACCACCATGCAGGTAAAAGTGAACTATACGCCGGTCACTGTTCTGGGTGACACAGCTTTAGCAGGCTGGAGCTCACATGACTCAGAAAAGGCAGTGTGGAAGAAGGTAGACTATGCTCCGGGCTATACCCTGACTTTATATGGAAATGATAAAGTGGTGAAACGGATGACAGTTACAAGTAACTCTGTCAGCTTAAAGGAGTACATGACAGATCCGGACAAGATCTACTATTATCAGGTAAAAGCGGTCCCGGTTACGGCAGAACAGAAAAAATACTTAAAAGAAGGGGAATTTGTTACATCACAGGAACAGGATATAGATGACAGTGCGGAAGAGGAGAAAGAACATGCAGCAACTTCCCAGAGCTGCAGTACTGGTCCAGGCGTAGCAGGTTCTCTAAAGGGAGACAACTTTGTTATGCCGGATGGGACTCTGGCAGTCAATACCTGGAAGCTGGTGGGAGGTATATGGTATTACTTTAATGCTGAAGGAAACCGTACCAGGGGCTGGTTCCAGTATGGTGGAAAATGGTATTATTTCGATGAAAACGGGGAGCAGGTCTTTGGAAAGAAGACCATCCAGGGAACGGAATATGATTTCGGAACAGATGGATTTGTGGACGCTTCCCAGGTAGAGTTTCCGGAGATCGCGTCTGTGGAGATCGATAATTCCCAGAAAGAGGCCTTTGTAGGAGATGTGGTGGAGATCCCGTTTAAGATCGAGGTGAAGGAAGCTTCTCCCAGCAACGCGACGAAGGAAGCCGATTATGATATGTTCAAAAATGCATACGACGTATCCCATACGTATCGTGTGAACAGAGGCG
>ENA-OPAL01000319-OPAL01000319.1-human-gut-metagenome-genome-assembly--contig:-NODE-319-length-38810-cov-3.955773_pt1 | contig 38810 bp, 37 predicted proteins | sample MGYA00241057_ERZ501430 | MGnify/ENA primary metagenome ERZ501430 (study PRJEB25962, sample SAMEA2042506) | human gut metagenome | biome: human gut; feature: human-associated habitat; material: faeces...
ATCCTGTGATGCAGAACCATAATCTCCGTCTGTTACATCGTACATCTTATTTTTACTGTCGTATGTCAGCTTCTTCAGATATTTCATGCTCCTTTTAGCTGCATTTGGAATCAAACGGTATTTGTTATCTGAAGTACGCTCATGCCCAAGCCAGCTATATGACGCATCTTTAATCTTTACTTTAAATGTAATAGTTACTTTTTTTCCATAAAAAGCTGTATTACTTAATGCATCTGTTTTGGCACTAAATTTGAGATATTGTCCACTCGAAGAATCTGTAAACTTACTTGTAAAATCTTGCCCACCTACATTTACTTGCAAAGAATTTGATACATAGCTAAGTCCATCATCTATAGCGTCTTCCCATACATAAGAGGATACTGCTGTTTGACTCTGATTTCTTAATTTCTCTAACGTATCAGAAGCATAGTCTGGAATACTATCTTCATAACGGTATGAATATGTATCACCTAATTCATAATTTACTGCAGATGTTTTTTCATTACTAATCCATGAACCTCCATTCTGAATTAATTTTTTCGGTACATCTGGATTTTTATTTTCTTCAAAAGAATTCATTGCCCATGGAGCCAAATCGAAATATGCGATTGCTGTATGACCTGTCCATCCATATTTGATAGACATATCAGTCATGTCTTTGACATAAAGCGAAATACATGTTTTGTCAAAACTATCTTGGTCTGAACTCGCATTTTGATCTTTAATTGCTTTATATGTCCATCCATCAGGTTCACACCATGTATTTCCGTCACTGCCTCCAATATAAGATGTATTTACGATATTGTCCATGCCATCAGTGATAGTCACATACTGATTTTGGTCAATGTCTTGGAATGTGGCGAATCCAGTAAATGGAGCCTTTGTATTCGTTCCATTATATAAGAAAGTGTATTTAAACTTCACCCATTTGAATCCAGAAAACATTACTACACCTGTTTTCTTATATGAAAAACCAATGGCATAGCCTAGATGTGCTGAATTATTATCATGTCCGAACATATCTGCACTAGATGGCAATGGTTTTGATTCATCATTCTGCGTTTTCCAATCAGTGACTTCAATCTTTAAATCAACCGATTTTCCTCCAACAGTAGTTACATCTTTATAACGTACCCAGAAATCTTCTGGATCATGATTCTTGGCATACGCCGCAAAACCACGCCATTTTGCCCCTGCATCTGAATTACCAGCTGCTACCTGCTGTGCATTAAAAGATTTATTCGGTTCTTCACTATTTGTATCGCTATCCGCCATAAAATTTGGTACGCTTACCTGACTTTTTGATACAGACCTATCAAAGTTATTAGCGAATTCTAATCCCATCTTCGATTTTGGACTAATATATGCTCCTTCCAACCCAGAAGCTGCCATTACTCCCAGAGAAAAAATTCCTGTTAGTGCCATCATTATAGCAAACAAAAATACTATTCCCTTTTTTAATATCATTTTTGTTTTCATAGCTTTTCTCCTCGCATTTTTTACTTTGTTTATATATCTTCCTAAATTACATGGTGGACCTCGTATCACACTATATTTCTCCTTCTTCATCTAAAAATGAGTACAAAAAAAGGACATTCTTCCGAATATCCTTTTTGGTACCTATTTTTCGTTTTATTTTTTAATCTTTACTTTCTTTCCGATTCCCTTCGTTTTCAGTATCTTTTTATAAGTTTTTAATTGTCTCTTTGGAACTTTAATGACTGACTTTTTATGGATTCCTTTAAATGCCTGCCTTCCAATCCGACTGTTGGTTAACTTTGATGTTTTTACTTTTATATTCTTCAGACTGGAACAGCCATAAAAAGCCTTCTTTCCAATCTTATTTATATTTGTTCCTATCGTGACTTTCTTTAACTTTTTATAGTTCTTGAAGGCATTGGCTGCAATCCCTGTTACTTTATATCTTTTTCCACTAATCTTTACTGTCGATGGAATGTTTACAGATATAATATTTTTATTAGCTGGTTTCACATATAAAACTGTCTTTTTTGATCTTGAAGTAATCTTGTAATAGTTCCCTTTTATCTTTTTTGTCTTTATCGAACTTTTTTTACTTCCCGGTCTTGTAATCTTATTTGTTTTCATATTTTTAGACCATGTAATCCGACCGTTTTTTACTTCAAGCGCATATCCGCCTGCATAACAGTTACCTGTATAATCTGCTGGTATACTAGATTTTGATTTCCAGTTTGGAAGATATAAGAGTGTATCCGTATCCATTCCGATTATGTCTGAAACAACATATTTTTTAGTTGCCTGTAAGTTTCCTACTTTAACTGTCACTGTAGCGATTCCACATTTCTTTGCCGTTATATTTCCATTAGAATCTACAGAAACTATAGATGGATTAGAACTACTCCATGTAGCCCCAGTATTCGATAATTTACATTTAAAGTGACCTGAATCTTTATAAATATGTCCAGCAGCTACTGGATACTGCCATACTGCCGGATGTGCTTTTCTTGTCTCTCCTTTTTTAATTACATCATATGTATACTTTGGTGTTAAATAGTTTTTGTTAGCATTGATTATTAAATAAGTATCTGATGGATTAATATACAAATCCATCTGTGTACGAACAGTTTTCCCACTATTTACATATTTTTCATAAGCACTGTCATCATGTCCAATTTCATCGCTGACAAAACAATATGTTACATTACAAAAACCGCCATAGTTAAGTTCTCTTGGTATTCCCTGTGGTACATCTGTAGCAACAACACCTATCCCTATTTTAGAAGTAATATCACTCTCTTTATAAAGGAAAGTACCTACTTTTTTGATATGATTTAATATTTTTTCTTTTCCATTTCTAGTTTCTTTCCATAAATTATCGCTGTATTCATCATAACCATCTATATCGTCTATTTCCATAGCATCTTTTCTTACATATACATTATTATAGATTTCAGGATTACTTGCTGATGCATCGCCTCCCTGTTTTTGCAGTGCTATGTCCATCGCTACTTCTGTAAAATTGGCATCCATTTTTAAATCTGATAAACCGTTATTTCTTCTCTGCCTATTAATCTCCTGAAGAACTTGCTCCGCAATCCCATAAAATTTTTTTACATCAACTTTTGCTTTCACCGTTTCGGCATTTGCATGAATTGTTCCCAGTCCCATTAAACATACAAAAGCAAGTAATGTCAGTAACAAATGCCCTTTCTTCATCGTTTTTTCTCTCATAACTTCCTCCTGTTCCGTACCGAATTTCGGCACATTTATAAGTAGATTTGCCGGAGATTTTCGGTATATTTATCTATCATATCACTCCATCTCCAACTTTTATATTTAGCTTTAATATATCATATTATTTTTCACTATTCCAGTGTTCCAGTCTGCTTTTTTCAGAATCTTTTTTACGTTTGTGTGTACCGAATTTCGGCACATATTCCTGACAAAATCCTATAGTACACCATGTCAAATCTATACAGAAGATTAACACACCCATATAGCCAATGCTTAATTTTCCACAGATCATAAAAATAAGTACACAATATATATAACAACAAAAATATCTGTAAATGATAAAGACTCCTTCTCTGTTCACTATTCTTTATCGTTAAAAGAATCGGTGATATACTGACCAGAATACTGACCGTTATAATTAGTCCTCTTTTTAATGACAGACCTTCACATATTACATCTGTTTTTATATTCTCGATCGCTGGCATTAATGTCATGATAGAAAATCGAAATAATTGAAATGCAGCACTCATTCCTATCCCGATGGATACTAATATTCTGTCTGTTATTTGTACAATGTCCATGTCATCACCTCTACTTATATTTAATCTGTGCTGAATTTCGGTACAAAAAAAGCAGAAGGATAATATATCCTTTCTGCTTTTCTTTCTTCCATATCTAATTGCTAATTCTATTATAACTCAGTTCTTTTTACTTTTCTGCATACACTTACTGACTCCTATTTTTCGCAAAAGAAAAATTTACATTAAACCTGACAGACTGACAGATTTATTTTATAAAATCATAAATACTTGTAATCTCAACTTTATATGTATGACCATACTCACCAAACATATTAATCAGAATATCCTACAGACTATTTCTAGTAATTTACTTTATCTTTCCATACACTTTTTGATAATCACATGCTGCCGCAATAAAAAAATTCAGCAATATCAATATTATGACTACTAAAATTAAAAATTCCCAATGGGTAAATGCCACACACCGTTTACATATTTCCATATAAAAAGAAAGGGAATTTTGTATGGAATAATCCGCAAATTCTGTTAAGTTCTTTCTCTCTGTTACATATCTATAAAATGCTAAAGCAATGTTTCCTAATAATACACCAAAAAAACTTTCTGTAAAATTATTTTTCAAAAAATATTTCCATATTATTATTTTTTCCATTCCTAACTGATACAGTGTCTGGTACCTTCTTATTTTTTGTTTCTCAATTGACAAACCTATTCCTAAACGAATAAGTAGTAAAAATAATAATCCAATCACAGTTAATACAAATGTCATTATAACTTTTAATATGAGATTGTTTAGTTGTTCTTCTCTCTCTACCCGATTATTTTCAAAATAAAGAGAAGTATTTACTTTTGATAATTCAATATCTGTCTGATATGGAATTGTTCCTTTTTGTACACCAACAGTTACATAACAAGGTGAATATTTTCCACAAATACTTCGATATGTACTCTCATTACACAATACACCATATGTTACCATTGGGTTTAATGAAGCAGGCATTTCATCTTTAAAACAATGGATAACACCAACAATATTTAAAATTTTTTCCCCTTCCTTTGTATTTATTGTGACTGTATCTCCCTCTTTTATCATCCTTTCTTGTATATTTTCCCCATTTTTTTGTGTTGAAGAGTCCAGATCAAGATCTACCTGTAACATTTCTTTCTCTGTTTTTATATAATCCGGAATATATAAAATAACTTCATTGTTTTTCAACTTTTTCTTTGAACTATGCTCTACTTGTTTTAGATAACTGCCAGTTAGATTATCAGAAACACCAACTAAAGGACCGTATATATAATTATCTAATTGCTGTTTTTGTGTAAAATCATCCCTCATTCCCTCTTTAACTTTTTTCAAGTATATATCATCTGTTTTCCCGGAAAACATCAGTTTGATATTAGAAGATATTGCAACTGACTCTACTTTTCCAACTCCATATACCCCTTTTATTAAACTTAATTGTTCCTCTGTCATTGTATCCTCAGACCCAATATGTCCCATAAGTCTTCCAAAGGTATAATCATCCGGATAATTTATGCTGGAAAATCGATAAGACCTATATGCTTCCCATGTCTGATACACTGTCAAAAGCATGAAAGCAGATAATACTGTTACAAGCATCACTGATAAAATTTTCTCTTTTCTCTGGAATATATTTAAGATTTTAAAAAGATTTTTTTTATTTAATTTTCTCCTTCTTTTTACTATCTTATATTCGGTCTGTTGCTGTAATTTTCCACGAAGGGGAAGTTTTAGTAAACGAATAATACTTATAAAAAATACGAATAAAATTACCAATGTAAACAATACTATTAATCCTAGAATATTAATCCAGGATAAACGAAGATACAGTCGATAATTTCCATATTTATTTATTATTGTAACTAAAACACTCGGCAATGCAACTCCAAAAAATATACCTGCTATACCAGGGAATAACATTACCTCTTTCTTTTTCTTAATATATATCTGAAAAATCTGCGCTTTTGTTGCACCTAATATTCTCATGATAAGCAAATTTTCTGTTTGATTCTTTAGATCAATATAAAGTAGCAGAAATATTGTGATACAACCTATTCCTAAAATAAAAAATTGCAACATATTTCTTTCTAATATAAACAGCCTGCCTCCAGAATATTCTCCATAAACATAGTCATTCTTCACAAATTCTCCCCTTTGACAAAGAACTTGCAGGGCATCTGCTTCTTCCTTATATTTTTCTTTTAACGAAATAAAAATATGTTTTGTTATGGTACCGTTTTTATTGGTGCCAATAGATTTTCTTTTTGTGATAAAAAAAGAAGGAAGTTCATTATTTTGTGTTTTCCAATATGAAGAATAATTTTTTATAACTCCTGTAAGAACAAATTGATATACTCCTATCTGTTCATTACCTTCTTTATCATAAAATAAAATATTCAAGTGAATATTCTGTCCTAATTCATAAGAATATCCCAAGCGAGTAAGATACGATGCCTCTATTGCAATCTCATTTGCATTACGCGGCATATGTCCACTCAAAGTTTTAATATTTCCAAGAGAAAAAAAACTATTATCTGCGCTCCCTATCGCACCAATATTATCTCCCTCTCTATCTAAAATATCTCCTAAAACTTCTACTTTTCCTACTTTATCAATCGTTGCATTTTTTTCTAGTGTCTGTATTTCATCATCTGATGTATGATATGATGCAATATTCCAAGAACCATATAACTTTTTTCTCTGTTCCTCTAAAGTATTTTGATAACTATCTGAATAAATAACCGTAATAAGGCCAAAGAAAAAAACAAAAAATGTTACCATAGCTAAAATTCTATTCTGGTATTTAGAGATTTTCATGATTTTTCCCCTTCTAAAGCGGTATCTGAAATAATTTTTCCATCTTCTAAAACAATCATTCTTTGCGAGAGTCTCGCAATTTCTAAGTCATGTGTTACCAGAAGAATAGTCTGATCAAAATAACGCTGTGATAACAACATAAGTTCTAACAGCTGTTCACCATTTTTCTTATCCAAATTCCCACTTGGCTCATCTGCAAGCAAAATCGAAGGTTTAAGCGATAATGCTCTTGCAACAGCAACTCGTTGTTGTTCTCCTCCTGAAAGTTCTGCAGCATATTTTCCTTTCTTTTCATATATACCTAATTTTTCCATAACAGTCTGAATAAAGTCTTCATCCGGATCTTTATGGTCAAGGTAAGACGGCAAACATATATTTTCATATACTGTCATTTCCGGAATAAGATTAAAAAATTGAAATACATATCCGATATGTTTTCTACGAAAAATTGTTCTTGATGTATCCTTCATATCAAATAAGTTTGTTCCTTCAATTTGAACCTCTCCAGAAGTTGGTCTTTCCAATCCTCCAATAATATTTAAAAGTGTACTCTTCCCTGAACCACTTTTCCCAACAATTGATACAAATTCTTCTCTGGTAATTGTTAAATCAATACCCTGAATTGCTTTTGTTTCTGCTTCATTTTTTCCATAAGTTTTCTCTAACCCTTTTATCTCTACAATAATGTCTTTCATACTTTCACTTCCACATTTTTTGCAATTTCTTTCAGTTCCTCATAAGATAAAGATCCATAAATCCTACAACAATATTTTCCTGCGTTCCATTCCAGAACTCTTTCACCCTTTTTAATCTTTGCGATTTCCTGTATCTGCTCTTTTTCATTGCCATTATATTTAATATTCTCTCCATTATAAATAAATTGTGTACCTTGACTTCCGTCTATCTCAATTTTTCTCTTTTCTTCTACTGAAATTAAATCTGTATCCCCCTGTTGAACCTCTACAACAAATCTTTTGTTACCCTCTGCATTACTATAACAATCCTGCTGGCGCATTGGCACAGAAACATATCTAATCTCTGTATATCCTTTCGGTATATCATTAATAGAGATCCATATGCTGCTTTCCTCAGAATTTTCTCTTTCATCCATTATATTTTCTTCTGTTTTCTCACTACCAGCTGGCATATGACATGCATTAAGCAAAAGCATACTTAGTAAAAGTAAAAATATTACATGGATTTTCCAACATTTTTTTTGATACATCGCTTTCCCTCCTAATTTTGATTTTATCTTTTTATATCATAACCATCTTACAAGAAAGTGACTCTTTATATTTAATAAATCGTAGTTGCATCCATCTGTGGAAATAAAATTAAAAATTCTGCTCCTCCACATTCCCTATTTGATGCTGTAATTGTACCAAAATGCTGTTTGATTACTTGCTGTGCAATAGATAAGCCTAATCCAGAGCTTCCTTCTTTTGTACGATCTCCTAAAAAATATCGTTCAAATATCTTATTCTCACGTCCGAACATGAAACCTTGTCCATTGTCCCTTATTATAATTTTATTCAAATTTTTTTCTCTTCCATAAAAGATTTCTATTTTACCATTTGGCGAATGTTCTATACAATTTTTTAAAATATTTTTCAATACCTCCTGCATCCAAAAAGGATCACATAACCATTTTATTTTTAATTTTCCCTGTACACTTATCTCTATGTTTTTTGGTTCAGCTAATATTTCTATATCATTTACAACAGTTTCCACTAATATTTCTGCAGAAATTTCTTCAAATTTCATTTGGAATTTTTTACAATCAAATTTCCCCAGATTAATTAAATCTCTTATAGTGTCTGTCATATAATCTATCTGCCCAAGACATTTACCCATTTCCACTGAAAATTTTGAATATCTCATTTCTATTTTTTCACAAATCATTCGCATAACAGATAATGGAGTCTTTAGTTGATGAGAAACATCTTCCATATAATGCATTATCTTTTCATTATCTTCTATATGTATCTGTTGTTGTTTATCAATATCTTTTCTGATTTTCTCAATAGATTCTAAAAAATTTTCTGAAAAAAAATGCAGGTTCTTTTTAATCGGAACATGCTTTTTTAAATATAATATAATTTGGAATTCTTCTTTTTGACTCTGCTTTTTTTGCGTTTTTCCTAATATGATCAGTGTAAAAATCATAATTATAGCAGAATAAATATTAAATATCATTAATTTCTGATACGGCAAAAAAATTAAAGTTGCATATGAATTTTCGTATCCTGCTTTTTTCATCAATTGTATGCCATTATAATAAAGATCAGATTTATTTTGACTAGAAAAAATCAAATTAACCAGATTTGCTGATGTCCTGTAATCCATTGCCTTTTCCACTGTTCCAAAAAATATCATATTCTGTCTAGCAACCTCTTTAAATATAAACATTGTATATATTGTCATAAAGATAATGCACATTATTCCAAACACAGAGATAATCCAGAAACCTTCTTTCCCATAGTATTTTTCTCTTTTACTCATTAAATTCTCCTCTCTGCACTAAATGATTCCATCTATACCCAATACCTTTTATTGTTTCAATATAGGAAACTCCATTATAAACTCCCAACTTTTTTCGTAATCTTGAAACATAAACTGATAACGTATTATTTTCAATAAAATGCTCATCCATATCCCATAAACGTTCTAGCAACAATTCCCTTGGCATAATTCTTCCATCGTTTCTTACAAGCATATAACACAAACGGAATTCTGTGTCTTTTATTGAAAGTTCCCGTCCTTTTTTAAAAATCATATTATGGACAACATCAATTACCAAATCTCCACTTCTTATAATTTCTGTTTCTATTTCTTCTGACCATTGCTTTCTTCTTAATTGCGAGAAAATTCGTGAACGCAATACTCTCAAAGAGCATGGTTTAGTTACATAGTCGTCTGCTCCTGCCATTAATCCTGTTACTATATCTTCTTCATTCTCATATGCAGTAAATATAATAATTGGATTTCTATAAAATTGTCGAATTTTTTTACAAAGTAAAAAACCTGAACAATCTGGAAGGCCAATATCTAAAATGCACAGATCATATATCCTTGACTGTAACAATTTTAATGCATCGTCTCCATTGCCTACGACCTCTACTTCAAAATCATTCTCTTTTAAAAATTCAGAAATTTCTTCTGATAACATTATATCATCTTCTATAAAAAGTATCATAATTTTTACTCCTTAGTATAAATTATATATATTTTTTAGAATATCACACTCTAAATTAAAAATCAGTAGATAATTTTATTTATTTTTTCTTCAAGTCACACTAATGTAAGATACTAATGCTATGCTTTTATTATCAATTAATCAATTTCTTATTATACAAGGGGTATATTTATGAAGAAAACATTATCCCTTATTTTAATCTTAAGTATGTTTCTATGTAGTAATCTTTCTGTTTTTGCTATGGAAACTACTTCTACAACATCGTCTACTTGCAACATATATAATGATGTAGAATCATCAGGTGCTCGAATTGTACATAACTATAAAAAAACAATAACAAAAGTTTACAAATCTCGTTCTTCCATTCCAGATTCTATCAATTATTCAGAATATAATAATTCATTAAAGGGCACTTTTAGTGGCAGATTATATTTAAAATCTATAAAGAAAACTGCTTCTGGATGGCAGGCTACGTTCTCTGGTACTTTAACTGGAAGAATTTAAAATTTCATTATTTTAAATGGATTATTAAAAATCAGGAGAAGACTTCATTTTTTGACATCTTCTCCTTTATATATATAATAATATTGTTCTCCCACAAACTGGTTCACTATGACTAATCTTATTTAAATGTTATGAATTTCAGTACATTTTTCTTTACGTTTGGTTAATAAATTCTGTATATATTTTATCATCTCTAATTTTTTTTCTTCTCCAATAAGATATTCATATAATTTTTTTCTTTCCTCCGGGAAAGTTAACTTTAACCCGACAAAAATCATTCAGCTATGGAAATTAAACAATACATTAAAGAAAATGAAGCGCGCTTCATGGAGGAACTTTTCAGCCTCATCCGTATTCCCAGTATCAGTGCTTTACCCGAACATAAAGACGATATGCTGGCCTGTGCCTTACGTTGGAAAGAACTTTTGTTGGCAGCCGGAGCAGACGAAGCCATGGTAATGCCCTCACAAGGCAATCCATTGGTATTTGCACAAAAGCATGTAAGCAATGATGCTCCTACCCTATTGATTTATGCCCACTATGACGTAATGCCTGCCGAGCCGTTGGACCTGTGGAAAAGCCAGCCTTTTGAACCTGAAATTCGTGACGGACACATTTGGGCACGTGGAGCTGACGATGATAAAGGACAAGCCATGATCCAAGTAAAAGCATTCGAATACGTAGTAAAAAACGGACTGCTGAAACACAATGTGAAATTTATTTTCGAAGGTGAAGAAGAAATAGGTTCTCCCAGTCTGAATACCTTCATCAAGGAACATAAGGAATTGCTGAAAGCCGATGTAATTCTTGTTTCGGATACCAGTATGCTAGGCGCGGATCTTCCCTCTCTGACCACAGGTTTACGAGGACTGGCTTATTGGGAAATAGAAGTGACCGGTCCGAACCGTGACCTTCATTCCGGACACTTCGGCGGAGCGGTAGCCAATCCTATCAATACCCTGTGCAGTATGTTAGCCCAAGTCATTGGCGAAGACGGACACATCACTATCCCCCATTTCTATGACGATGTAGAGGAAGTACCGGCAGCCGAACGTGAGATGATTGCACAAATTCCTTTCGACGAAAAAAAATACATGGAAGCCATCGGTGTAAAAGCACTGAAAGGTGAAAAAGGATATTCTACTTTAGAACGTAACAGCTGCCGTCCCTCTTTTGACATTTGTGGCATCTGGGGCGGATATACAGGCGAAGGTTCAAAAACAGTACTTCCCTCAAAAGCATATGCCAAGGTATCGTGCCGACTGGTTCCACATCAAAACCACGCTGTAATTTCCCAATTGTTTGTGGACTATATCCAGTCTATCGCTCCGGAATATGTACAAGTAAAAGTAACCCCGATGCACGGAGGCGAAGGATATGTATGCCCCATCACCTTGCCCGCCTACCAGGCTGCCGAAAAAGGCTTTGCTAAGGCATTCGGAAAAAAACCACTTGCCGTACGCCGTGGAGGAAGTATTCCTATCATCAGCGATTTTGAACAAATCCTAGGTATAAAGACCGTTCTCATGGGATTCGGATTGGAAAGTGACGCCATCCATTCGCCCAATGAAAACTTCTCTCTGGATATATTCCGCAAAGGAATTGAAGCTGTGGTAGAATTCCATCTCAATTATTAATCAATAATAAAAATGAATGCGGCAACAATCTTTAAAACTCTGACAACTGTTACTCTTTCAATAACATTACTAATTACAGGAGGTTGTAACAATATGGAAGCAAAAAAAGAAGAAACAGGAAAGAACACGGCTATAGAAAATATCTTTGCCCGAAAGAGCGTCCGGACCTATACACCCCAACCGATAGAAAAAGAAACAGTGGATTTATTAGTAAAAGCTGCCATGGCTGCACCGACAGCAGTAAACAAGCAGCCCTGGGCTTTCGTGGTAGTAGATGACCGTAAAGTATTGGATAAACTGGCCGCCGAACTGCCTTATGCCAAGATGACGGCACAGGCTCCGCTAGCCATCGTGGTTTGTGGTGATTTAAGCAAAGCCCTGAACGGAGAAACAGATAGGTACTGGATGCTGGACTGCTCTGCCGCATCCGAAAATCTGTTGCTGGCAGCAGAATCAATGGGGTTGGGAGCGGTATGGACTGCGGTCTATCCGGAGAACGACCGCATTGCAAAGGTAAGGTCAGTCTTGTCTTTACCAGACCATATCATTCCTTTCAATTTGATTCCGGTAGGTTATCCGCAACATCGGGAAGAAGCTAAAGACAAATTCAAGACCGAAAATATCCATTATAACAAATGGTGAACAAAGGTCTAGAAATATAAAAATTAAGTCGGCTGGTTTAATATAAATCAGCCGACAATCTCTTTCCATTCATCCATAATCAATTTTTCTCAATCTCTATTAGCCTCATCAAGTTTCTTTTTGGCTTTTTCTATCTTGCTTTTAGCTTTATCCAAGGTTTCCCCAACCTCATCAGCTTTATCCTCAATTTGATCTTTGGCATCATCCACCACATCTTCAACCGATTCTTTGGCTTTTTCTATACGCTCCTCGAATTTATCCTTTCCTTTCTTTTCGCCACAAGATGCAACAGCAAACACCGTCATGCACACTAACACTGTAAATAATTGTCTTTTCATACTTTTTCTATTTGATTATAAACTTGATTTTAAACTATGTTCAAATATAAGCATATAGCCTATTTCTTACAAATTCAACCTGTTCTTTGATACATATAAAATCTAAATCCGACAGGAAAAAAACTTATCCCATCAAAAAAAGCCACCATAGCAAGGTGGCTTTCAATATATTAATAAAACATTCAATTCTATACTACCTGTCAAACTACTTTGTAGCAGGAGCCGTTTTAGCAGGAGCCGTCTTTATATTAATAAGAATACTATTTTCAACCCCTTCCTTGGTTACATATATTATTCTATATGCCTTCACCCCTTCTTCTTTCAGAGAAAGAGAAGCACTTTTAAGAGTTGATTCGGGATATTTTTTGGCTATGGCATCTTTAACAGATTGAGGAACCTCTTTCAGGTCTATGTTTTTAAATCCGTCTTCAACGGCAACTGTATCATTCTTTACTTTCATGGTATCATCAGCCATGACAAAAGTTCCTACACCAAAAAGGAATACAAGTGATAAAAATATCTTTTTCATAATGGTTAAATTTAAATGTTTACCTACCGACAGATATCATAAAAGACAAGAAAAATATACATCATATTCAGTCATTTCCTCCCATTAGAATATCTTCGCTAAGTAAGAATACTAAACTAAGAAAATTATATTGAGAACTAAATTATCAAGAAAAGAAGTACATACCAAATATATAAACTAAAGTTTGTGGAAATAAACATTCTTTAATCCACACCAGCTTATGCTTCCACAGGCTTATTTATTCCGGCTTTCCTGATCATTAAGTAAATAGGCTTCTGTAGAGATAGTTGTACAAACGTTTGGCATAATGCAGCAAAATACGTACTTTTGCGACTCATTTATAAAATACAGTTTGAATGAAAGCATTAAAAGAACGCATTTTACGGGACGGAAAATGTTTCGAAGGAGGAATACTGAAAGTAGACAATTTCATCAATCACCAAATGGATCCTATCCTCATGAAATCCATTGCTGTAGAATTTGTACGCCGTTTCGCCTCTACCAATATCAATAAAGTTATGACCATCGAAGCCAGTGGTATAGCTCCCGCCATCATGGTAGGCTACTTACTGGAACTTCCTGTTGTCTTCGCCAAGAAAAAGAAACCCGTCACAATGGAAAATATGCTCACCACCAGTGTATATTCATTTACTAAAGACCGTTCTTATGATGTATGTGTCAGTAAAGATTTCCTGTCCAAAGGAGACCGTGTTCTTTTTATTGACGACTTTCTCGCCAACGGCAATGCAGCCAAGGGTATCATCGATTTGGTAGAAAAAGCCGGAGCCGAACTGTCCGGAATGGGATTCATCATCGAAAAAGCATTCCAACATGGCGGAGATTATTTGCGTAATGCAGGTATCCGCGTAGAATCATTGGCCATCATTGAAAGTCTGGACAATTGTGAAATCAAAATAAGATAACCCCATGCAGGAATCTCAAACCGCCCAATCCAATACCGGACTGATTTACGGATTGAACGACCGCCCCCCTGTACGAGAGGCCATTTTTGCTGCCATACAGCATTTGCTTGCTATTTTTGTAGCCATCATCACTCCGCCTCTTATCATCGCTGGAGCATTAAAACTGGATTTGGAAACCACCAGTTTCCTAGTATCCATGTCTCTCTTTGCCTCAGGTATTTCTACCTTTATCCAATGCAGACGGATAGGAGGCATCGGCACCGGTCTCTTATGTATCCAAGGAACCAGTTTTTCATTTATCGGTCCCATCATCTCGGCAGGTATGCTGGGCGGACTTCCACTGATTTTCGGCACTTGCATCGTGGCATCATCTGTAGAGATGGTCATCAGCCGCATCTTAAAATATACCCGTAAAATAATCACCCCTCTGGTATCGGGCATTGTAGTCACTTTGATTGGAATGAGCCTGATAAAAGTAGGTATCACAGCTTGTGGCGGGGGTGTTTCCGCCCAAAGCAACGGCACTTTCGGAAGTTTTGAGAATCTAGGTCTAGCTCTGCTGGTACTTATCCTCATTATCCTTTTTAATAGAAGTTCCAACCGCTACCTACGTATGAGTTCCATCGTTATCGGTCTGATTATAGGATATTTAGTTGCCTGGGGACTCGGTAGAATTGATTTCTCGGCAGTACAAAGTTTTGGTGGTTTCAATATTCCCCTCCCATTTAAATACGGACTGGATTTCGACTTTTCCGCATTCATAGCTTTGGGGTTAGTATTCTTGATAACAGCCATAGAAGCCTATGGAGACATTACTGCCAACTCACTGATATCAGGAGAACCTGTAGAAGGAAAAACATTCATCAAACGTGCTTCGGGAGGAATTTTGGCAGACGGATTCAATTCGATGCTGGCAGGTATTCTCAACTCTTTTCCAAACTCCGTTTTCGCGCAAAATAACGGTATGATACAACTGACAGGAGTAGCCAGCCGATATGTAGGCTATTACATTGCAGGTTTTCTTATTCTATTAGGATTATTTCCCAGTGTAGGATTAATTTTCTCCCTAATGCCCGAACCTGTATTGGGAGGCGCTACTTTACTGATGTTCGGAACAGTAGCTTCAGCAGGCATTCGTATTATCGCAGCACAGAAGATCAACCGGAAAGCAACATTAGTCATCGCACTTAGTTTCGCTTTAGGTTTAAGTGTAGAAATGGTTCCTGAAATACTATGTCAATTTCCGGAATCAATAAAGAATATTTTCTCATCCGGCATTACAACAGGCGGAGTGACTGCTATCATTTCAAATGCACTGATACGGATGAAAGAGTAAAAACAAGTAATTTTCTCATAATTTGGAACTAAAGCATTAACTTTCTTTGCAAATCAGCCAAGAAAGGGAGAATAATATATATCTTTGTTCCAAAATATGATTATGATTACAGAGGATTTACAGAACCTATATCAAACCTATCTCGGAGAAGTACCCGAAGAGATTGTAGAATTACCCTCATCCGGTTCCAACAGGCGTTATTTCCGGCTGACCGGAACCCAAAAACTGATTGGCGTATACGGCACTTCCAAAGAAGAAAACGAAGCCTTTCTTTATATGGCAGCACACTTCCGCAAGAAAGGTCTTCCTGTTCCAGAAGTATACATCTGTTCTGAAGACAAGAATTGTTATTTGCAAGAAGATTTAGGAGATATCCTGTTGTTCAACGCTATTGAAAAAGGGCGGGCGACCAGCGTCTTCTCCGAAGAGGAGAAAGAAATGCTGCGCAAGACCATCCGCCTACTGCCTTCTATCCAATTTGCCGGAGCAGACGGCTTTGATTTTTCACACTGTTATCCCCAAGCCGAATTCAACCAACGTTCTATCCTTTGGGACTTGAACTATTTTAAATACTGCTTTTTGAAAGCTACCGGCCTGGAGTTTCAAGAAGACAAGCTGGAAGATGACTTTCAAAAAATGAGTGATGTACTGTTACGCAGCTCTTCCGCCACCTTTATGTATCGGGATTTCCAAAGCAGAAACGTGATGATAAAGGATGGAGCACCCTGGTTCATTGATTTCCAGGGAGGACGTAAAGGACCGTTTTTCTATGACGTAGCCTCTTTCTTATGGCAGGCTAAAGCTAAATTTCCCGAAACCCTGCGCAACGAACTGTTGGAAGAATATATAGACGCCCTCTCCAAATACAAACCAGTAGACCGTGATTATTTCTTTAGCCAGTTGCGTCACTTCGTACTCTTCCGCACCTTGCAGGTATTGGGAGCCTACGGTTTCCGTGGCTATTTCGAAAAGAAGCCACATTTCATCCAAAGTGTACCATACGCCATCGAGAACCTGCGACAATTGCTTCATAATGAATACCCCGAATATTCCTACCTGTGTTCCGTACTAAAAGACCTGACCGAACTGAAACAATTTAAAGATGACTTAAAAAAACGGCAACTCACTGTGAAGGTTATGAGTTTTGCCTACAAAAAAGGAATACCCAACGACCCCACAGGCAACGGTGGCGGGTATGTTTTCGACTGCCGTGCCGTAAACAATCCCGGAAAATATGAACGTTACAAACCTTTCACCGGGTTAGACGAGCCTGTTATTCGTTTTTTGGAAGAAGACGGGGAAATATTCCCATTTTTAAATGCTGCCTATTCTTTAGTGGATGCTTCAGTAAAAAGATACATGGAACGAGGTTTCAGCAATCTGTCTGTATGTTTCGGCTGTACAGGCGGACAACACCGTTCTGTTTATTCAGCGCAACACATGGCAGAACATATCAATAAAAAATTCGGTGTAAAAGTAGAACTCATACACCGTGAGCAGAATATAGAACAAACATTTGAAAGAACATTATGAAAGCAATGATTTTTGCCGCCGGACTAGGCAGCCGACTTAAACCTATAACAGACACCCGTCCCAAAGCTTTAGTAACGGTAGGTGGAAAAACCATGTTAGAGCACATCATCTTAAAGCTGAAAGCAGCAGGATTTGATGAAATAGTGATCAATGTACACCACTTTTCCAATCAGATTCTTGCTTTTCTGGAAGCTAACCAGAACTTTGGAGTCAACATACAAATCTCGGACGAAACAGACTGCCTGCTTGATACCGGCGGCGGTTTGGAAAAAGCATACCATTTATTATACCATCCTGAGAATATGTTTACCCAAAAAGGCGAAACCCCGTATGAACTGATATTCGAAAATCTGAACAAAGGGATGGATGAGGAAGAGATAATCGAAAAAACCTTAGGAGTTATGCGGAAAGAATGCTACTTACTCCACAACGTAGATATTCTTTCCAATTGCGATTTTGAAAGTCTGATGTATTATCACCAGCATAGTCCTAACATCAATGCCACCCTTTTAGTCAGCCAGCGCAAGACCTCCCGTTACCTGTTGTTTAATGACGACAATCTGTTATGTGGCTGGGTCAATAAGGACACCATGGAAACCAAACCGGCAGGATTCCGGTATAGAGAAGGGGAATACCAGGAATACGCCTATAGCGGAATACAAGTGACCACCCCTAAAATTTTACATCTCCTTCCCAAAGGAAAATATTCCATTATCGATTTCTATCTCTCCATATGTCACAGGGTCGACATCCAGTGCTATGTAGAAGATGACTTGCAATTGCTTGATATCGGCAAACCCGAAAATCTGGAAAAAGCGGAAGAGTTTCTCAGTAAATTCTAAGCAGTCCTAAAAATATATCCATAACATAAAACAGTATCCCGCCTAAAATAACCCATTATTTCAGGCGGGATACTGTTTTGTTTGCTAGCAAATAGCTTCTTATTCTTTCGAATAAAATGGGCAGATAAAAAAAGTCGTAATTTTATGAAGTGCCCCCCAAAAGTTTTGTGTTTAACTTTTTTGGGGGGCACTTCTTTATGACCAAAGGTTCAATTTATTTTTCTGAGCTTCTTCCAAAGATACCGTTTTTACCTGCTTGGCACTGTTTTTCAGACGAAGATCCTCATATTCTTTGTTCAGCCTTTCCACAAACTCAAAAGAAGATTCCGGATTCAGCAAACGGGCGGCTACCAAAGCATTCTGTGAAGCATCTTTCATGTGAATGACCGGACCTCCATAAACAGGTGCTATTTTCAAGGCAGTATGCAGCTTGGAAGTAGTGGCTCCTCCAATCATAATGGGAATGTCCAGCCCCGCACGCTTTAACTCTACAGCCACATGCGCCATTTCTTCCAATGATGGAGTAATCAGCCCGCTTAATCCTATTATATCCACCTTTTCCTCTATAGCCTTCCTGACTATCATTTCGGCAGGAACCATCACGCCAAGGTCTATAATTTCATAGTTATTACAAGCCATGACCACTGATACGATATTCTTCCCAATATCATGCACATCCCCTTTTACGGTAGCCATCAATACTTTTCCTGCACTGCGGACACCTTCCTGTTTGTCGGCCTCAATGAGCGGCTGCAAAATCGCTACCGCCTTTTTCATGGTACGGGCAGTCTTCACAACTTGCGGTAAAAACATTTTCCCTGCTCCAAACAATTCTCCGACTTTATTCATACCTTCCATTAGCGGACCCTCAATAATATCCACTGCTTTAGGATACAGTTTAACCGCTTCTGCCAAATCCTCTTCCAAATGATCGCCAATGCCTTTTATCAAGGCATACTGAAGCCGTTTCTCTACCATCGGTTCTTCACGCCACACATCCTGTTTCACCGCTTCTGTTCCGGTCGCCGTATTTTTCAACGCCTCAGCAGTCTCTATCAAACGTTCGGCAGCATCGGGCCTACGGTTTAAGACCACATCCTCTATCCGTTCCAGCACATCAGCAGGAATATCCGTATAGAGCACCGAAGCAGCAGGATTTACAATACCCATATCCATACCTTGACGGATAGCGTGATAAAGAAACACGGCATGCATCGCCTCACGGATATAGTTATTTCCACGGAAGGAGAACGACAGGTTGCTCACGCCACCACTGACGTGTGCACCGGGCAAATTCTTTTTGATCCATCCGGTAGCCTTGATAAAATCCACCGCATAATTATCATGTTCCTCAATACCCGTAGCCACAGCCAGTACATTAGGGTCGAAAATGATATCATGAGGATTAAAATCCACCTGTTCTGTCAATATTTTATAAGCACGGGCACAGACTTCAATCTTACGTTCAAAAGTATCTGCCTGTCCTTTTTCATCGAAAGCCATCACTACAACGGCAGCTCCCAGTTTTTTTATCAGACGGGCATGTTCTATAAATATCTCCTCCCCTTCCTTCAAAGAAATAGAATTGACAATGGACTTTCCTTGCAGGCATTTCAGTCCGGCCTCAATGACTTCCCACTTGGAAGAGTCAATCATGACAGGTACACGGGCTATGTCGGGTTCGGACATGACCAGATTCAAGAAAGTAGTCATCTCCTCCCGGGCATCCAGCAAACCGTCATCCATATTTACATCAATCACCAAAGCACCGTCTTCCACCTGCTTGCGAGCGATACTTAGCGCTTCCTCATATTTCTTTTCATTGATTAAACGGAGGAACTTACGGGATCCGGCCACATTGCACCGTTCGCCTACATTAATAAAATTCATTTCGGGAGTCTGCTCCAACAGCTCCAACCCGGAAAGCCACAGCCTCTCAGGAGTGGTGGCAGGGATATGAGGAGATACCCAGGCAGAACCGGAAACGATCAATTCCTGATATTTTGCAATATATTCCTCCGTTGTACCACAACAACCACCGATAATGTTTACTAATCCTTCATCGATATATTCCTTCACTTCTGAAGCCATTTCCTCCGGAGTCTGGTCATACTGTCCCAAACTGTTAGGAAGTCCGGCATTGGGATAGGCACTTATATAATAAGGTGCCCGTGCAGCCAGCCCTTCCAGAAAAGGTTTCAATTGTTTCGCTCCGAACGAGCAGTTCAGGCCGATAGAAAAAATAGGCGCATGCTGTACGGATGCCAGAAAAGCATCCAATGTTTGCCCCGAAAGAGTACGTCCTGCAATATCCGAAACAGTAACAGAAAGCATAAGAGGAACCTCACGCCCTATCTTCTTCATTGCCGTTTCCGCAGCATAAATGGCCGCTTTGGCATTCAGGGAATCGAAAATGGTTTCTATCAGAAGCGCATCCACTCCTCCTTCCAGCAAAGTTTCCATTTGTTCCTGATAGGCAGCGGCCAGTTCATCGTATGTCAAAGCACGCAAGGCCGGATTATTGACATCCGGACTCATGGAACAAGTTTTGTTGGTAGGACCTACCGAACCTGCTACAAATCTAGGTTTATGAGGGGTCTTCGCGGTATATTCGTCAGCCATTTCGCGAGCAAGTCCGGCAGCGGCCAGATTAATCTCACGGCACAAATCCTGCATATGATAATCTGCCATCGAAACCCGTTGGGCATTGAACGTATTTGTTTCAATAATATCAGCCCCTGCTTCCAGATATTTATGGTGGATATCCTTTATCACATCAGGGCGGGTAAGACAAAGCAAGTCATTATTGCCCTTCATCTGTCCGGGCATCTCAGCAAAACGCTCTCCCCGGAAATCCTGTTCAGACAAATTATACCTTTGTATCATAGTTCCCATTGCACCATCAAGAATGAGAACTCTCTCGTCAATTAGTTGTTTTAATGTAGCCATAAGTCTATTTTTGGGGTACGGATAACACGGATTTCACTTACCTTTTAAACATACGGTCCATTTCGCGACGGTCGTCCTTCTCTTTCAATGACTCGCGCTTATCATATTGTTTCTTACCTTTAGCCAATGCGACAACCAGCTTCGCCAGTCCTTTCTCATTAATAAACAGACGGACAGGGACAATCGTAAAACCGGGGTTCTTTCCGGCTTCTTCCAATTTCCGCAGTTCTTTCTTATTCAACAACAATTTACGTTCGCGACGGGCAGAATGGTTATTGTATGAGCCGTAAAAGTATTCGGCTATGTGCATATTCTTCACCCACAACTCGCCTTGTACAAAATAACAATAGGTATCTACCAGACTGGCTTTGCCCAAACGGATGGACTTTATCTCGGTTCCCGTGAGCACGATACCTGCCGTGTACGTATCGATAAATTCATAATCGAACGATGCACGCTTATTCTTTATATTAATAGGAGTCGGTTTCATTAATTTAAAATAACAGATAACTCATTAAACACAGCGGCAATCAATGCCGGACAAACAATTATAATAACTGAAGCAATCAAGGTGTATCGTGTCAGTTTCTCTTCATTTACCTTCATCAGGGTACGTGCACCCTCGAACACCACGAATATAGTATAAAATTGCAATATCCAATGGAGAATGGAAATAGAGAACAACCCACTGACAATATCGAGCACAAAAGTCACTACCATAGAATAACCTACAAACTGCTGATTTAGTTCATACTGGTCTTCACGTCCTAACAGTTTCTTGCCCAACTGGTCTATGGCGTATGCCGCCAAAAAATATCCTCCGAACAAGGATACAAATATAGCACAACATCGTGTCATTGCTATCTGGAAAGCAGCGACCCCTGCCGTATTCCCAATGAATGTACCTATAAAAACGGACAATCCGCATAAACCTATCATGGGATAAACAAATGCTCCCAGCACTTTACGCCTATCCTCTTCCTTGCCAATTTCCTCCCATGCTTTTGCCGGAGATGAAATCAGCGATATTACTCGTTTAAATAAATCTTTGTAATTCAATGCCTAATCTATTTACCTCAGTTCAACTTCAATGAAATGCAAAGGTAATTAATTCACTGGAATAAACGAATAAAAAAACGCATACTTCTCTTGGGGGAATCAAAAAAATAAGCCTACTTTTATTATAGATTCAGACTTTCTTTATTTGATTTGAAGATTATTTCATCTCATAATAATACATTTAGAGAAATTCTTCTATACCTTAATCAAAAAGAAAGATAACTTCCGGAGAATATATGCTTATCTTTCGATATATTCAACCAGTGATATTCTAAATTCATTAGGTCAAAATAAAAATTTCGCATCCCAAAACTTTCCCATCGGCACAGCTGTTACAGAAATTATGCACGATGCGAAATTAAAATCAAAGTATTATGGATGACAAAGAAAAAAATGCAGAAGTGGCAAAAGCCATAAAATTACCAGACTTGGCATCTTACATGCAAGTAGTAATCAAACAGTTGGAAATAGACAAAAAATGGTCAGCAGTACATACATATACTTATACACTGAAATCCGTTACGGAGTTTTACGGAGGAAAAGGAACACCTGTGCCAATAGATGAAGCTTTCACATCTGGCAGGTTAAAAGAGTATGAGGAATGGATGAGACTGGAAGGAACAAGAAACAAAAAGACCGACAAGAAAAGGTCAGATAGAAAACATGGAGTACCGAAAGGCCTGAGTTTGAATACTATATCAACCTATATGCGAACCCTGAAAGCTGTATATAACCGACTTGCCGATAAAAAAATATTGCCTTATAACCCGAAGCTATTCGATAATGTATACACAAAGGTAGAATCACAGACCAAACGAGCACTGGATACAAAACAAATGAATACACTACTGCACACCGATATAGAAAAATTGCCCAAAGAGATGCAATGTGCATTGGCATATTTCTTACTAATGTTTCTATTCCGGGGAATGCCATTCATTGACCTTGCCCATCTACGAAAACAAGATGTGAAAGGAAAATATATTGTATATAGCCGTCACAAAACAGGACGACAGATAACAGTGCGCATTCCTAAAGAAGCAATGAAACTGATAGAGAAGTTCAAGAATATGAATTATGATTCCATTTATCTATTTCCGATTCTAGACAAAAAAAACGCAGCAAAGGAACAGAGTCAGAAAAATGGAAAAATAAAAAAAGATAAAGAGCTATATATGAACTATCTCCGAGTACTGCGCAACTTCAACTTGAAGCTAGAAAAAATAGCGACATTATTACTGCCTGATGTAAAGCTCAGTTCATACACGCCGCGCCATACATGGGCGACATTAGCATTTCATGCAGGAGTAAATATCGGTATTATCTGCAAGGCATTGGGACACTCTTCCATTAAGGTGACAGAAACTTACTTGAAACCATTTGAAAACGAAAAGGTAGATATAGCCAATGACGAACTGATAATCTCGGTAGTAGCACATAATGGAGAAAAGGAAGTGGCATGAGGAATATCATATGACAGCCATTCAAATAAAAGAAGAATTACTTATCAATAAACAAACAGACATATTAAAGATGAAAATAAAATCCAAATAAATACAAGCAAATAGGCTTTATATCAGTTATTTATAAGATAGTTGTTTCTTTCAGTTGTTTTCACTATTTTCTGTTAATTGGTTCTTTTTGGGTACATTTTTGTTCCTTGTTTGTTTCTTGATTTCAGTTTTAATTCGTACATTTGCATACGAAAAATAACGAATGAAAGAATACGATTATGCCACGAATAAAGAAGCCTAAAAAAGTAAAAGAACCAATCCGTCTTCGGATGAAGGATTTGTCCGATGGCAGCAAAAGTCTGTATCTGGATATATATCGTAACGGCAAACGGACATACGAGTACCTGAAGCTGTATCTTATTCCGGGAACGGACAGCAATACCCGTCGGCAAAATGAAATAACAATGGCTGCCGCAAATGCCATCAAGTCGAAACGTATTATCGAACTGACCAGTGGTGAAGCCGGTATCGTGAACCATACGGATAAGGTTTATCTGCTGGACTGGATGCAAACCTATCTGGAGTACCAAGAGAAACGCGACAAGAAGGGCATCGGTCAAATCAAAGCCGTTACCCATATCCTGAAAGAATATGCAGGGGAAAGATTTATATTGGATCGGGTTGACCTCGCTTTTTGCCAAGGCTATATCGACTACATGCTGACAACTTTCCGCCCCAAAGGAAAGCCGATAGCAGCTTCTACACGCAACACCTATTATCAGATATTCAATGGCGCCCTGAATGCTGCCGTTCGGGCTAAACGGTTGTTGAGAAACCCGTTTAACGAGATGGAAAAGTCGGAGAAGCCCAAAATGCCGGAAAGCGTGCGGTCCTATATGACCATCGAAGAGGTACGGGCATTGATTGCCACTCCGATGCAGGAAGGGAGGGTAAAAAATGCCTATCTGTTCTCCTGCTTCTGCGGACTGCGTATCAGCGATATTGTCGGCCTGAAATGGAAGAATGTCTTTGTCGATAACGGACAGTACCGTCTGGCGGTAGCTATGCAGAAGACCAAAGAACCGATTTACCTGCCACTCTCCAACGAGGCGTTGAAATGGATGCCGGAGCGTGAGGACAAAGCTGCGGACGATCCTGTGTTCAACCTGCCTTCAAATATCAATCAGTATCTCAGACCGTGGGCCGAAGCGGCCGGAATCACCAAGCGTTTTACTTTTCACACCGCCCGGCATACATTCGCGACCATGATGCTGACGCTCGGTGCGGATCTCTATACCGTATCGAAGCTGCTTGGCCATACCTCCGTGAGAATGACACAGGTGTACGCCAAAATCATCAACCAGAAAAAAGACGAAGCAGTCAATTTGGTTAACGGCCTATTCGACTGATGTAGTCATACATGTCAAATTCAATTTACAGGTAAATATTTCCGGCTTTTCTCCGATATTTCAAATGGTCGAAGTAATGCCACTATTATAATAAGTATAAACCCATAAAAAACAATTCGACATGAAAGGACAAAACAACAGGTCCTCTCTTTTTTTGAAGGGAGACCACATCTGCACCACTTCGCTACGGAACAGGATGTAGCGGAAGAGTTTTACGCATTACTCTCTGAAGCAAGGGAGCTTTATCTTCAAGACGTCATGGCAGGCGGCAAACGGTATGGCCGCTACGTGGATGACTTTACAAACAGTCATCGGTACATCGACTGCAACAGTGCGGTTTGCAGGAATTGCCATGAAATGAACATTCATATCATCAGAGGGCTGTTGCTCGATTGTACAAGTCTCGTCAAAAGCCTCTTTACCGCAGAAACATTTTCTTTCGAGGAGTGCATGGCCTTGAAACGAAAGTACGACATTGCCGGAGTATGGTTCGACTCTTCACGTATAGAAGATTCCCGAAACGATCCACCTCTCTCCTTCGGTTGTAATTTTTCCCGTGAACAGATGACAGGTATTGTGGCTTGCGCCAACGCTTATCATCTGTTTTGCGTTTCCACTCTCCGCATCGAGGACATGGAAGCGCTTTTTGCCTGCAAGGAGAATTTCTGCATACGTGTGAACAATATCCGCCATGTGGCGGTTCTGTTCGATGCGTTGCTCGAAAACACCTTTATTCTGCCTCACTGGCAGTCGGTTCTCGACAAGGGGCGGTTCCTGTTGTCCAAAGACGGCACAAGATATGTTACCGCTTCAAGCCTCTCGTCCGCCCTGTCTGCGGCGAGGAACAACATTACATCGGCAAACCTCGGCATACGAAAAGCCATCAGCCGGCTGAAAATATGACACGAAGTGCCAAAAAGCCAAGTATGTGAAAGATAAAACAGTGACAGTTGCCGTGATACGTGCATAGTATCACGCCGGAATTTCCGGCTGTCCGGTTCACATCACATAACTTTGACCTCCGTTAGCGCGCTGCATAACGGAGGTAACTCTCCATTGTCTAATTTTAACATGTATTTTATGCAAAACAGAACAACATTCATGGAGCGGTTAAGCGAACGGCTGACCGCCATAGAAGCGGTTCTCAAGAAGTTGGAGCCGGTGGAAGGTCTGTTGGAGCGTGTGGCTTTGCTGGAAAATACCATTTACACGACCAAGAAGGTCTTCACTTTTCAAGAGGCGTGCATGTATATCGGCGTGTCCGAAAGTATGTTGTACAAACTCACATCGAACAAGGAAATTCCGCATTACAAACCTCGCGGCAAGATGCTTTACTTCGCTAAGGAAGAGCTGGACGCGTGGCTCTTGCAAAACTACGAACCTACGGTGGACGATGCCATGCGTATGGCGACGGAAGTATCCGCAACCCAACCGTTCTTTAACCAGAAGCGCTATGGAAAACGAAAAAAGAACTGACCGTAACTCGTGGGCGGAGCTGGACGAGAATCGCTTGTCGGATATTCTCACGGCATCGCAGATAAAGGCCACGGACACCTACGTGACTCCGCCCCAGATTATATGGATCGACAACTCCACCATAGCGACGCTCGGCAATTTCAGCGCTTCGACAGGTAAGGCGAAGGCAAAAAAGACGTTTAATGTCTCTGCCATTGTCGCTGCGTCACTGGCGGGCCGGCAGGTCTTGAACTACCGGGCGCATCTGCCCGAAGGCAAGCGCAGGATCTTGTACGTGGACACCGAACAGAGCCGTTTCCATTGCCATAACGTGTTGGAACGCATTCTCCGCCTGGCGGGACTGCCCACCACAACCGACAACGAGAATCTCGATTTCATTTGCCTGCGGGAATATACGCCGGCCGTGCGTATTGAGGTCATCGACTACGCCCTGCGCCAGAACAAAGGGTATGGGCTGGTCATCATTGACGGCATCCGCGACCTGATGCTCGACATCAACAGCACCAGCGAATCGGTGGAGGTTATCAACAAGATGATGGAGTGGTCGTCGAAATACGACCTGCATATCCATTGTGTGCTGCACCTGAATAAAGGCGACAACAATGTACGCGGGCATATCGGCACGGAAATGAGCAATAAGGCGGAAACGGTGCTGGTCATCACCAAGAGTGCGGAGAATCCCGTTATCAGTGAAGTTCATGCGCTGCATATCCGCGAGAAGGAGTTCAAACCGTTTGCTTTTTCCGTTGATGACGAAGGATTGCCGGTCATGGTGGATAACTATTCGTTTGATGGCAGCGTGAGACCGAAGGCCCGGAGCAGCTTCATGGATTTGTCTATCGAGCAGCACCGGGAGGCGCTTTCCGCCGCTTTCGGGGACAGGCCCATCAAAGGTTTCGAGAACGTGCTGCAGGCTCTCATGGCTTCCTATGAGGCTATCGGGTTCAAACGGGGACGCAGCGTCATGATAAAACTGCTGCAGTACCTGACGGAAAACCTGAAGCTGATCGTCAAACGGGACAAGCTCTTTTATTACGATGTGACCCCGACCGAAGCCTTGCTTTTCGACGAAGAATGCGAGGGCGCGGAAGGTGAAAAATAATTTAGTTTACTTTGGTCCGGGTATATATAGGAGAAAAACCAAAGTAAACCGTTTTTTGAAAACAAGTGAAAAGAAAATGACATGACCATAGCGGAAGCAAAACAACTGCGTATCGTGGACTATCTTGCCAGTCTCGGCTACCACCCCCAGAGTGTAACATCGAAACAATACTGGTATTTGTCGCCGCTACGCAATGAACGTACCCCGTCGTTCAAGGTCAATGACCGGCTCAACGAATGGTATGACTTTGGCGCAGCGACGGGCGGAGACCTTGTGGAACTGGGCAAACACCTTTACCGGACGGACAGCGTGAGCGAAGTGCTTGCCTATATAGGGAAGCACGAGAACGCTATCCCGATACAAAGGGTGCGGATTCCGGGGACAACGCCCCGACCCGTCGAAGCCGACATGAAGGACGTGCTCGTCGTACCGTTGCAGCACCATGCGCTGCTCTCGTACCTTCATTCCCGTGGAATCGACGGAGACATCGGCCGCATGTTCTGCCGGGAGGTCCATTATGAGTTGCGGCAACGGCGTTACTTCGCCCTTGCCTTCGGTAACGTGGCGGGCGGGTACGAGGTTCGCAACCCTTATTATAAGGGCTGTATCCGGTGTAAGGACATCTCTGTCATCAGGCATTCTCATAGTGAAGCACAGAACCGGGTTTGCGTGTTCGAAGGCTTCATGGATTTTCTCTCTTACCTGACACTGAAACAGACGGGTGATGATACAGTCTGCATCGACACATCTTGCGATTACCTCGTGATGAACTCGGTGAACAACCTGAAAAAGGCATTGGAACACTTGCAGGTGTACGAGGAAATACACTGTTATCTCGACAATGATCTCGCCGGGCAGAAAACGGAAGAGACCATCGCCGGCATGTACGGCAAGCGGGTGCACAACGAAGCACTCCGTTATCACGAGTACAAGGACCTGAACGATTACTTGCGCGGAAAGAAACGGTAAGGCATTATCGTTACCCCTCCCTTGAAAGCTCTCCTCCCGGAGGGCTTTTTTTATGCCCGTTTTTCCCTGTACATTCGCCTCAAAGTATGAAATCAAAGTTCAATTTATGTGTTTCGTACTTATTTCTATATAATAAAATACTGTTTGATATAAAGAATGTTCATTATATCAAATATAATACTTTCCTTTGCATTCGTACTTTCAAAGTTCAATTAAAGTTTAATTTCATACTTAAAACAGATGAGTTCATACTTTATATTCGCCCTTGTACTGACGGTGCTGTACATCGTCTATTACGCGGTCAATATTACCCGTGACCTGTATGGAAAGAAGGGAACGGAGAAGACTGACGAGGAAGTTTTCGACCTCGGTCCGATGGATGCCACGGAAGAGAGTGTCGAGGTTTCGGAGAACGAGACCGGGTTTAGTATCGGAAATGAGACATGCGACACGGAAGCCGTAGCTGCCCCGCCTACGGTACAAGACGGCGATACAGGGAAAAAGGAGGCAGCCGCGAAAGAGCGGCTTGAAAGGCTGAAGGCCAAGGCGGAGGCGCAGATGGAAGAGATCGCTCCCTACCTGTCCGACGGCTTTACCGACGAAGAGATGTATAAGGCGATGATTTCCAAAGGACGCTTGGACAACCGTCCCTGCCTGAAATGGAGACCGGTCAAAGATAAGCTGTAAGATGTCGAAAACGAAAAAGATACTATGTGCGCTTTGTTCCATCATCCCCTGTTCAGCTCTGGCGAAAAGCGGCAGCGTGAATTACAGTTGGGGTGCGGATGCGCTGGCGACGATGCACGACTACGTGGTAACGATGATGTTCTACGTCCAAGCTCTCTGTTGTGCCATCGCCGGGATTTGTGTGATTGTGTCCGGATTCCAGATTTACGTAAAGATGAACACGGGCGAGGACGGCATTACCAAGTCCGTCGTAACGCTTGTGGGCGCGTGTCTGTTCCTGATCGGTGCGTTCCTCGTCTTTCCTGCCTTTTTCGGCTATCGCATATAGAAACCATCAACCGGCGGCGTGTTGCCGCGATGATGATTCGGAAGAACTGCAATACTTACCCTAAAAATAAATAATCATGTTTCAAAAAATCAAAAGACAAATGAAAAAAATGTTTTCTGCTAAAAAAGTACAGATGCTCACACTGATGTTGCTGTGTGGCACGACGGCCGTCATGGCCCAGAACTCCGCAGGCGATTATTCCGCCGGTACGACTGCACTGGCGACCGTGACCGAGGAAATTGCCAAGTACGTTCCCATCATGGTCAAACTGTGTTACGCCATCGCAGGCGTGGTGGCTATCGTAGGCGCTATCTCGGTGTACATCGCCATGAACAACGAGGAACAGGACGTGAAGAAGAAAATCATGATGGTCGTAGGTGCATGTATTTTCTTAATCGCTGCCGCACAAGCACTTCCGATGTTCTTCGGTATCGGCGCATAAACCTTCCGCACGATGAAAGGCAAGAACGAACGCTACCCTGACTACCCGCTGTTCAAGGGTCTTCAACGGCCTTTGGAGTTCATGGGCATCCAGGGACGCTATATCTACTGGGCGGCAGGCGTTGCCGGCGGAGCCATCGTCGGCTTTATCATCGCCTACTGTCTCGCAGGGTTCGTGGTCGGACTGGTCGTGCTGGTTGCGGTCGTCTCGACGGGTATCGCCCTTATCATGCTCAAACAGCGGAAAGGGCTGCATACCAAGAAAGACGGGTGCGGGGTGTATATCTACGCCCACTCGAAGAAGCTGTGAGAAGAAAAAAACCATCACGGGCAACGTGTGGTCTTGTTGAATGTTGAACGCGGGCCGGCCGCCTGAAATCCGGGCGGCCCGGCCTTTTTTATCGTATTTTGAGATGACTTTGTACATCATTCTACTTTTTATCGCCTTGTGTGCCGGCATGGCCCTGTCGGTTTATGCCTTCGGTACCGGGGGCAAGCGCAAGCGTATCTTTCAGGACATCTATTTTTCCGTGGAGGAGACGAACGGTGTGGGTGTGCTCTATACCAAGACGGGCGAATATTCTGCTATCCTGAAAATAGAGAACCCCGTGCAAAAATACTGCGCGAACATCGACAGCTACTATGAGTTCACGCACCTTTTCACCGCCCTCGCACAGACGCTCGGCGAAGGATATGCCCTGCACAAACAGGACATCTTCGTCAGGAAACAGTTCGAGAACGAGACGGGCGACAAACACGAGTTCCTCTCGTCGGCCTACTTCCGCTACTTCAAGGGACGCAACTACACAGACAGCGTGTGTTACCTGACCATCACACAGGAGGCGAAGAAGAGCCGACTGTTCTCGTTCGACAACAAGAAGTGGCGCGATTTTCTGGTCAAGATCCGCAAAGTGCATGACCAGCTGCACGATGCCGGGGTACAGGCCAAGTTCCTGAACAAAGCCGAGGCGAGCGAATACGTGGACCGCTATTTCGCCATGAACTTCAAGGACCGGATCGTGTCGATGACCAACTTCAAGGCAGACGACGAGACGGTCTCGATGGGCGACAAACGCTGCAAGGTATATAGTCTTGTCGATGTGGACTGCGCCGCACTGCCTTCACTGATAAGACCTTATACCAATATAGAGGTCAATAACACGGATATGCCCGTGGACCTGCTGGCTGCCATTGACAGCATTCCGAGTGCGGAGGCTGTCATCTATAACCAGATTGTCTTCCTGCCCAATCAGAAAAGGGAACTGGCCCTGCTGGACAAAAAGAAGAACCGGCACGCCAGTATTCCCAATCCGAGCAACCAGATGGCCGTGGAGGACATCAAGCGGGTACAGGAGGTCATCGCGCGGGAAAGCAAGCAGCTTGTGTACACCCATTTCAACCTGATTGTCGCCGTACCGACTGGTACGGACCTGCAAAAATGCACGAACCATTTGGAGAATGCTTTCGGACGTATGGGTATCCATATTTCCAAAAGGGCGTACAACCAGCTGGAACTGTTCGTAAACTCGTTTCCGGGTAACTGCTACGGCATGAACGAGGACTATGACCGCTTCCTGACGCTGGGTGACGCGGCGGTGTGCCTGATGTATAAGGAGCACATACAGCACAGCGAGGAAACGCCACTGAAGATTTACTATACCGACCGTCAGGGCGTGCCCGTGGCGATCGACATCACGGGAAAAGAGGGAAAAAACAAACTGACGGACAATTCCAATTTTTTCTGTCTGGGACCTTCGGGCAGCGGCAAGAGCTTCCACATGAACTCTGTCGTGCGCCAGTTGTACGAGCAGGGCACAGACGTGGTGATGGTCGATACGGGTAACAGCTACGAGGGCCTTTGTGAATACCTCGGCGGCAAGTACATTTCCTATACCGAGGAAAGACCGATTACGATGAACCCATTCCGCATCAACCGGGCGGAGATGAACGTGGAGAAAACGGGCTTCCTGAAAAACCTCGTGCTGCTCATCTGGAAAGGCTCGCAGGGTACGGTCACGAAGACGGAGGACCGCCTGATAGAACAGGTCATCACGGAGTATTACGACACCTATTTCAACGGTTTCGACGGCTTCACGCCCCTGCAACGGGAGGATTTGCGTAAGGGGCTGCTCATCGACGACCGTAACCATGCCGAGAGGCAGGACGAGAACGAAGAAGAGCGGACCGGGCGTATCGAGCGCATGATCGACGAGATGGAACGCCGCCGTAAGGAGTTGAAAGTGGAAGAGCTGTCGTTCAACTCGTTTTATGAGTTTTCCGTGCAGCGCATCCCCGACATCTGTACCGAGAACCACATTTCGGGCATCGACATCTCGACGTACCGTTACATGATGAAGGACTTCTACCGGGGAGGCAATCATGAAAAGACGCTGAACGAGAACATGGACAGTTCACTGTTTGATGAGACGTTCATCGTCTTCGAAATCGACAGTATAAAAGATGATCCTCTCCTGTTCCCTCTTGTCACGCTGATTATCATGGACGTATTCTTACAGAAGATGCGTATCAAGAAGAACCGTAAGGTGCTGGTCATCGAGGAAGCGTGGAAAGCTATTGCCAGCCCGCTCATGGCCGAATACATCAAGTTTATGTACAAGACGGCCCGTAAGTTCTGGGCTTCGGTCGGCGTGGTGACACAGGAGATACAGGACATCATCGGCAGCCCTATCGTCAAGGAAGCCATCATCAACAACTCGGACGTGGTGATGCTGCTCGACCAGAGCAAGTTCCGTGAGCGGTTCGATGAAATCAAGGCTATTCTCGGCCTTACCGACGTGGACTGCAAGAAGATATTCACCATCAACCGGCTGGAAAACAAGGAAGGGCGCAGTTTCTTCCGCGAGGTGTTCATCCGCCGGGGAACGACCAGCGGCGTGTACGGCGTAGAAGAACCAAGAGAATGTTACATGACCTACACCACGGAGCGGGCGGAGAAAGAAGCCTTGAAACTCTATAAACGGGAACTGCGGTGCAGTCATCAGGAAGCTATTGAGGCGTACTGCCGGGACTGGAACGCCAGCGGTATCGGGAAGTCCCTGCCGTTCGCCCAAAAGGTCAACGAGGCCGGGCAGGTATTGAACCTTCATGTAAAACAATAACAATCAAATCATCAATTACAAAAATGGAAAAGATAGACATTAGCCAAAGTGTAAAGACACTTGAGTTCGGGAGCAAATATGAAGCCCGTATCCAGCGGATATTCCGTGAGTTCGACATCAAGACCATCCGGGATTTGTGCCAATGGCCCGGAAAGGACTTGGTAAGGGTACGCGACATGGGAAGAAAAAGCATTGAGGAAATAGAGGATGTTCTGGAAAGATACAATCTCCGGTTGGGGATGCTCGGTAAAGAACTGGACGAATACGCCGGCATAGAAAATTCCGTACAGGACGAGGAAGAAGAGGCGAAGTGGGAACAGCGCAGGTACGAGATCGCCAAGGAGGTATTCATACATCACCGTCTGGTGGCAAATTCCGCCGTATATGAGGCCGACGGACTGATACGTGCACTAAGAGGCATGACGCACCGTTGACGGATATCTGTTTTTAACCGGAGAGGAATCCATGATGAAACGGCTGTCACTTATCCTTATACTCCTGTCGCTCGCCGCCATGCAGCGTGTTCACGCCCAGTATTACAGCGTGAACTACGACACCCGTACCGTTGCGGCGATGGTGGCTGCCTTCGGTACGGAAGCGGTCGCCGAAGGGTACTACCGGGAGCAGGTCGATGACGTTCTCAAGCACTACAATGCGGCGGAAGTGGCCACGGCGGGGATTTTTGCCTCCAAGTTCTTGGAGCATAAAGCCTTTTCCGACCTCGGTATCTGGAATAGCAGTACGGAAAATTACTACTACCGCCGCATTTACCGCATGGTCTCGGAGAAAATCATGCCGAAGATATGGGTGGTGGCGAAACTGATGCTCCGCTCGCCTCAAACGGCTATCTACTGGGGCAGTTACCTGATGAAAATCTGCGACGAGACGAAAAGTCTGTGTATGCAGTTCGAGAGTGTAGTGACGAACAGCACGCTGGGCTTTTCGGACATCGTGTTTCTGGAAATCAACCGAAACATCGCTCCTCTGCTGAAACTCTCGGCAGTGGGCGACATCGACTGGCAGCGTATGTTGGACGATCTCGCCAGCGTGCCGGGTAACTTTACCAAGGAGAACCTGCAGCACGACATCGACAACCTCTACAACATGGGTGTCGGTCTTGCCTCGGCAGGTATCGGAAATATCGGTGACGTCCTGCTGCAGACCAGTTCTTTCCATGATCTGATGGGCGGCAGGGTCAGCAAGGTCATCGACCTGTATGACCATTACGGTGCGCTCTTCGAGCAGGCGGAACATGACCTCGGAGGTCTGCTGATTGATATGGTGGGCGGAGAGGACAACGTGGCGGGACTGTTCGATTTCAGCAACTACGACCTTACCTCGTGGATGACAGATTATCTGGACAAGACAGCGGGAAACTACTACACGCAACGGTGGTATATCGCCCGTCGCGAGCAAGGGAGTATCGCCCTGTGCGATTACTACCCGCCGACGGACGACAACAGCATATTGAACGGCGGAGAGTGGACGCGTTTCGAGACGACCGATCCCGGCTTCTATCCCAATGCCTCGCAACGGGAGCAAGCGCTCGCCAATTCGGAACGGTACGCCGGTTGGTCGAGAAGCCGGGTTCAGCAGCTCAACAGCCAAAACGACGGCTATACCTACACCATCGACTACTGGCAGAACGGTTACATCATCAGTCGGGGCGGCAAACAGACGAAGAAGGCATACGCTTACGAAATCCATGTGAAGAAAAGCTGGAACCGGGAGGAAATCATTTACGAGGAGGTGTTCGATTCCTATTCGATGGACCTGAACACGTTCAAGGCGCAACTCAATGCCCGCCTCTCGGAGTTCAACGACAACGAGGAGGGTTATACCTACTATATCGCTTCCGATGCGCGGAACTACTATCAGGCGACGGACGCTGCGAAGTTGCAAGGCTGCGAGAGCGTGACCATCAGTGTAACCTGCTCGGATGGGGCTACGCTCGGTCAGGGCACGACGCAGTACAAGTGCAGAAAGTGCGGCAAATCCCTGAACGCCCATTCAAAGGAGTGTGCCATGCAGACCACGGTTACGGAGAACGAATTGGACTTGTCCGAGTTGGACGCCATGCTGCAGGAGGCGGAGAACCAGGTGGCCGTCCTTCAGTCGCAAATCAATGCGTTGGAGAATGAGAATGCCGACCTGCTGAAAAAAATCGCCGAGGCGAGCGTGGAAGATGCGGCGGTGTACCGACAGCAGTACAATGCGAACAAAACACAGATAGACCGCCTGAAAAGCGAGCTGTCCGAATGGCAGAAGAAACAACGGGAATACACCGACGCGAAAACCGAGGCGGCGGGCGATAACGATGTGGCAACGGACGACTATTACCGCATACCGGCCATCATGCAGGACTGCAAGACGGCTTACAGCCTGTCGTGGCAGGACGGCGGGGCGTGGAACGGCTACACCTATGTCCGTAAGGCGACCATGCCTAACATCAACGGGGTCATCACGTTCAAGGCAACGGTCTCGATAGCCCGCAAACCGAAATATTTCCTCGGTATCAAGATACACCGTGCCATCGTGCAGATCAGTTGGGAACTGACCACGGAATATACCGACACGTATGTGGCTGACGTGCTGACACTCGACCCGAACCTGTCGGACGCGGAGAAAACGAAACTGGTGAACGACCGTATTGCGGAGATTGCACGGGAACACCCTTCGTGCAAAATCACGACGGAATACGCCCGTACCCCGCCATTGGAAGAGACTCCGACCGGGGAGGTGTACCATCTGCTGTGGTCGAGCGACCGGCTCGAAATCGCACGGGAAGTGGATTCCCGGATTACAAAAATCTATGCCGACCTCGTGTCGCTGGAAAAGATGATGCATTATAAGCGGAGTATCATCGACGTGCTGAAGGACGTGCTGCCCGAACTGGACATGGACGAGGGACGCAGGCTGACGCTCGTGGAGGAATGCCACGAACGTTGGGTGGAGAATGCGCGAAACCTGCGGGACGGAAACGGCAAAGACAGCGGAAAGGAGGTGCGGCCATGAAACGTGCCCTGTTGATGACAGTCGTGCTGCTGGTTCTCCTGCCCGGCATCGCCAAGGCGCAATGGACCTTCGACATCGTGTCGGTGGAAGCTTACATCAACGACCACAAGAAACAGCGGAGCCTGCTGCTGGCCCGCAGTACGCTGGAATACAGCAACAAGCTGCTGCACGAATACAGCCGCAAGGAGATCGGCGAGTACAAGGAACTGAATGTGGACTTGGACCGCTACACCCGTGCCTTCGATGTCATCGACGTGATGTACCAGTCCTTGCGGACGGTACTGAACGTGAAAAGCACTTATACGGCGGTCAGCGACCGTATCGGCGATTACAAGAGACTGTTGGAAGATTTCAACGAGAGAATCGTGAAACGGGGACGCATCGACCCCGGCGATGCGGTGATACTGGCCATCAACGAAAAGGCAATACGGGACATTGCCAACGACGGGGAGCAGCTCTACAAGTCAGTGAGCGACCTTGTGCTGTATGCCACCGGGGCGGCGGCCTGCTCGACCTCCGACCTGCTGCTGGTACTGGAAGCGGTGAACACGTCGCTGGACGACATCGAGCGACACCTGAACCGGGCGTATATCGAGACATGGCGGTACATACAGGTGCGTATCGGTTACTGGAAAGCGAAGATTTACCGTCCCAAGGTCAAGGAGATTATCGACGGAGCTTTCGGACGATGGCGCAAAGCGGGACGGCTGGATTATTAACGAACGATGAAAGGGAAAGGAGGCAGACTATCTACAAGTTGGGGGTTGACCTCCATGCCATCGACATCGAGCAGGAATATTTTAAAGGACAGAAAAGGCATTTCGCCTTGAATGTCCGGAGAAATAGAAACAGAGAAAGAAATTTTAATACAAACAAGCCTATTGGGATTATAACCAAGGGATAAAGAGACATTTAGATTGATGCAATGGAAAAGATTGTTTTTGCAAAAGACATTACGTTATATAAAGCCGACTGTCTTGAAGTAATGCCTTTTCTTCCGGAATCAAGTATCGACTTGGTTTTATGTGATCCCCCCTTTGGAATCACAGCTTCACAGTGGGATAAAATAATACCATTTCCGGAAATGTGGAAAGAGATCAGGAGAGTCAGGAAAGAAAATGCACCTACGGTCTTATTTGGCAGCGAACCGTTCAGCAGCCTTCTACGCTGCGGCAATTTAGAGGAATTTAAATATGACTGGGTTTGGGAAAAGTCAAAAGCAAGCAATTTTCTTCTCGCTAAAAAACAACCTCTAAAAGCACATGAGCTAATAAGTGTCTTTGGTAAAGGTAGAACCCCTTATTATCCCATCATGGAGGAAGGTGAGCCTTACGGGAATCGCACGAAGAGAGGGAGCAATTGGACAGGAATAGGCAAGGTACCCAATCCTACATTCAGGAATGAAAACAGAGGAACAAGGTATCCACGAAGTGTGATATACTTCAAAACAGCGGAATCAGAAGGCAAAACGATTCATGTCAACCAAAAGCCGATTGCATTATTGCAGTATCTGATAAGAACATACACAAAGGAAGGAGATACTGTCCTTGATTTTGCATCGGGGAGCATGAGCACCGCAATTGCCTGTATCTATACGCATAGAAAATGTATTTGCATTGAAAAAGACGAGACGCATTTCTCGCAGGGAGAGAAACGAGTCAGGAATGAGTACCAATATTTACGGCTTTGAAGCAGGCCCTCAAAGTATGACTATACGATATAAATAACTGTAAAATAATGAATAACCGGAAATTAATATGAACAGAACTCTCTTACTCATGGCGGTTGCAGCAGTTGCAACGAGCGGTGTCAAGGCGCAGTCGGTTACTTACAACCATGACTCGCCGAAACAGAACCAGATTACGGTCATGGAAACCGGTACGGGTGCTCTGTCGCCCGAACTTTACTACACGCTGCTGCACAACAAGTACAAGAAGTCGGCGGCAAGCAAGAACAAACTGTCGTTCCGCACGCTGGCGGGTGTGAACCTGTACAACCAGACAGACGAGGCGGAAGCCATTGACTCGGCTCTGGTCAAACGTGCCGAAATCGAGGCGCTGAATGTGGCCGACCGGCAGATTGACCTCGCATGGCTGGCCGAGGGCGATAAGATAAACGCTCAAATGGAGCGGTTTCAGCGCAACATAGACCGGATTCTCCTTGCCGGGGGCACGACGGACGACAAGGAGCGGTGGACGGAATACTATCATGTGTACCAGTGTGCCATCGACGCAACGAAGGACGCTTATATGCCCAATGCGCAACGAAAGAAAGAATACCTGCGGATCTACGAAGACGTGGTACGGCAGAACGAGATTCTGGTCGGCTACCTTGCCCGAAGACAGAACGCCACGGCCACGGACGGATTGCTGAACGCAACCGCCGACCGAACCTTGGACAAAAGCAGCGTCGTCAGAAACGCCATGAGCCGCTGGAACGAATCGCGCCTTGCGGTGCGAGGTTCACAGTCGGACGGCGGTACTGGAACGGGCGACGGAGACGAGACGGTAAACAGAAGGAACTAAAAGCATATAACCTATGGCTGACGGAAATATTCTTTCGGATTTCGGTATCGACCTCTTGGAAGAGGAGATCGACGACGTGATTTTTCAGACCAATGAGTTCCTGACCGACGCGACCTTTACCGGCTCGCAAGGTCCATTTTGGTGGTTACTGGTGGTTAGCGAAATCCTGCCCTTTGTTGTCCTTGCTAATCGTTCTAAATCAA
>ENA-OPAL01000323-OPAL01000323.1-human-gut-metagenome-genome-assembly--contig:-NODE-323-length-38647-cov-5.263941_pt1 | contig 38647 bp, 34 predicted proteins | sample MGYA00241057_ERZ501430 | MGnify/ENA primary metagenome ERZ501430 (study PRJEB25962, sample SAMEA2042506) | human gut metagenome | biome: human gut; feature: human-associated habitat; material: faeces...
GTGGAGCTTCCCTCAAACCAGACTTCGGAAAAATCGTAAATTACAAATAATTCATACAAGAATATACAGCCAGATACTTCAAACTACATCGGTCAGAGGTATCTGGCTTTTTTTTTGTGTTTTCGTACACGTACAAATGTCCGCGCTTGACAAAATCCATTTTATACCATACTATTAGACACATGGTAGAAATAATCCCTGAACTTTAAGGGACGAGGAGAAAGGAGCCATTCCAAAATGGAGAAAAAAGTGATTCGTGCAGCCCTCCTGGGATTTGGTACAGTAGGAACCGGCGTATACAAAGTACTGGAAAAGCAGAAAGAGGAGATGATTCCGAAGCTTGGAAGTCAGCTTAAGATCAGCAGGATTCTGGTACGTAATCTGGAAAAAGCAGCAGCAAAAGTAAAAAATCCTGAGATTCTGACAAACAACTGGGATGAGATCGTAAATGACCCTGAAATAGATATTGTAATTGAATTGATCGGTGGAATCGAGCCTGCAAGAAGTTACATACTCGGCGCGTTAAATGCCGGCAAGCATGTAGTAACGGCAAATAAAGACCTGATTGCAACTCATGGAAAAGAACTTCTCGATGCAGCAGAAGCAAACCATGTAGATTTCCTGTTTGAGGCAGCAGTAGCCGGTGGAATTCCGATCATCCGTCCGCTGAAAGAATGTCTGGCAGGCAATCATATGGCAGAGGTAATGGGAATCGTCAACGGAACGACCAACTTTATCCTCACAAAGATGACACAGGATGGTATGGAATTTAAAGATGCCCTTGCCCTTGCTACAGAGCTGGGTTATGCCGAGACAGACCCGACTGCAGATATCGAAGGTCTGGATGCCGGACGTAAGGTAGCAATCCTTGCATCCGTAGCGTTTAATTCCAGAGTTGTATTTGATGATGTTTATATCGAGGGAATCACAAAGATCACAGCCAAAGATATCAAATATGCTAAAGAAATGGGATGTGACATAAAGCTCCTTGGAGTTGCAAAGAATACTGAAGACGGAGTGGAAGCTTATGTATGCCCGATGCTGATTCCGAGCAGCCATCCGCTTGCATCTGTCAATGATTCCTACAATGCAGTATTTGTAAACGGTGATGCAGTAGAGAATGCAATGTTCTATGGCCGTGGTGCAGGAGAACTCCCGACAGCAAGTGCGGTAGTCGGGGATCTTTTTGAGATCGTAAGAAATATTCAGGCAAATTGCTGTGCACGTATCGGATGTACCTGTTACAAAGAACTTCCGGTGAAAAAAATGGCAGATACCTGCAACCGTTACTTTATGAGACTGATTGTAGAAGACCGCTGTGGTGTACTGGCTGAAATGACCGCAGTATTTGCAAAATACGGTGTCAGTGTTGCTCAGATCATCCAGAAAGCAGCAAGAGCTGAGGAAAGTGCAGAAGTAGTTGTGATTACGGCAAAAGTCCGGGAGGGAGATTTCCGTACTGCAATGGAAGAACTGAGCGGAAGAAGTTCTGTACGTAAGATCAGCAGCATGCTTCGTGTGTACGGAGAATAAAATAAAAATTATACCTTAAGTTATTTTCGAGAAGGAGAAGCTTATGGGAAATATTATGGATTATATCAGCTGGAGAGGTGACCTTACTTTTGCACAGTCTCCATTTAATGAGGTGGATAACCTTATTCTTGCCTGTTTTTCCTATGTGAATCTTGATGGGATTCCGGCAGTGTCTGGGCAAAAGGGGATAGAACTGAAAAAACTGGTCAAAGAATTTAAGAAATTACACACGATAAAAGAACTGGAGGCGGATAAATCATTTATTCGCCTGGCTCCGTTTATGATGTTTGAAATGGCAGAATCTGTACGGTTTGGAAAATGTGTGATCCGAAACTATGTCAATGAGATTGTTACAGAAGCGGAACAGCAGTTTTCAGCGGTGGAGATCGTTCTGGATGACGGAACTTCTTATATTTCTTTCCGCGGCACGGATGATACCATTATAGGCTGGAAAGAAGATTTTAATTTAAGTACAGGTGTCGTTCCTGCGCAGGAAAGAGCAGTCGAGTATATGGAGCGGATTTCTGACAAAGCTTCCGGGATGCTGCGGGTAGGCGGACATTCAAAAGGTGGAAATCTTGCGATTTATGGCTCAGTCATGTGTAAAAGTGCGCACGATAAAATTCTGGAAATATATTCGAACGACGGGCCGGGATTTTCAAAAGAATTTCAGGAATCTCCTGAGACAGCAGAGATGATGCCGAAGATTATCAGGATCATCCCGGAATATTCCATCATAGGAACACTTCTCGAACATGAGAAACAGCCGATTATCGTGGCAAGTACCAGCAGAGGACTTCTTCAGCATGATGGTTTTTCATGGGAAGTGCAGGGGCCGGGCCTTGTCAGACGAGACAGCCTGAATAAAACAGCACTTCGTTTTATAGAGATCCTTCACAAATGGATCGACGGAATGGACACGGAGCAGAAGCGCCTTTTAATTGAAGACCTCTTTGCAACACTGCAGGCATCCGGATACGAAAACTTAAGTGGAGTACAGTCGGGCGGACTTAAAAGTCTGGCAGCTATGGTGAAACGACTGGATAAATTTGCACCGGAATCAAGGGGAATGATGCAGGAACTTCTGACCGCGATCTGTGGCGGCTGGCTGGAACAGCTTCAGGAGAATACAAAGGATAAACTATCTGCGATTCCACAGAGCTTTTCTGATAAAATCCTTGAAAAATTCTAAATTTTTGGTACTATATAATAGGAAAAGATACCAGTAATACTGCGCTAAAATGCAGAACAAATATACAATAAAAGGAGAATATTATGAGTAAGAAACCAACCGTTTTAATGATCCTGGATGGTTATGGACTGAATGACAGACATGAGGGAAATGCAATTTATGAAGCAAAAACCCCTGTTATGGATAAATTAATGACAGAATATCCATTTGTAAAAGGAAACGCCAGTGGACTGGCAGTAGGTCTTCCGGATGGACAGATGGGTAACTCCGAGGTAGGACATATGAATATGGGCGCAGGCCGTATCGTATATCAGGAACTTACCAGAATCACAAAAGAAATCCAGGACGGTGATTTCTTTAAGAATGAAGCTCTTCTTGCAGCAATGAAGAACGCAAAAGAGAATAACTCTGCAGTACATTTCATGGGACTTCTTTCTGATGGTGGTGTGCACAGTCATAATACACATCTTTATGGATTACTTGAGATGGCTAAGAGAGAGGGCGTTGAGAAGGTTTACGTACATTGTTTCCTTGACGGTCGTGACACACCTCCTGCATCAGGTAAAGAGTTTGTAGAGGCTCTTGAAGCAGAGATGAAGAAGATCGGTGTAGGTGAGATTGCTACTGTTTCCGGACGTTACTATGCGATGGATCGTGATAACCGCTGGGATCGTGTAGAACTTGCATACAATGCTCTTACAACAGGAGAAGGCGTAAAGGGAACAGATGCACCGGCAGCAGTTCAGGCTTCTTATGATAATGATAAGACAGATGAGTTTGTTCTTCCTACAGTTATCGAGAAAGACGGACAGCCGACAGGTGTTGTATCTGATAAAGATTCTGTTGTATTCTTTAACTTCCGTCCTGACCGCGCACGTGAGATCACAAGAGCATTCTGTGATGATGAATTCAAAGGCTTCGAAAGAGCTAAGAAACTGGATCTTACTTATGTCTGCTTTACAGATTATGATGAAACAATTCAGAACAAACAGGTTGCGTTCCACAAAGTACTTCTTAAGAATACATTTGGTGAATATCTTGCGGCTCATGATATGACACAGGTTCGTATTGCTGAGACAGAGAAATATGCACATGTTACTTTCTTCTTTAACGGTGGAGTAGAAGAACCAAACAAAGGAGAAGACAGAATCCTCGTTAAATCTCCGAAGGTTGCAACTTATGACCTTCAGCCGGAGATGAGTGCACCGGAAGTTTGTGACAAGCTGGTGGATGCAATCAAATCTGATAAATATGATGTGATCATTATCAATTTTGCAAACCCGGATATGGTAGGTCATACTGGTGTACAGGCAGCAGCTGTCAAAGCAATCGAAACAGTTGATGGATGTGTGGGAAGAGCAGTAGAAGCTCTCAAAGAAGTTGACGGACAGATGTTTATCTGTGCTGACCACGGAAATGCAGAGCAGCTGATTGATTATGAGACAGGAGAGCCATGGACTGCTCATACAACGAATCCGGTTCCGTTCATTCTTGTAAACGCTGATCCGAAATACACTCTGAGAGAGAACGGATGCCTCGCAGATATCATCCCGACTCTGATTCAGCTGATGGGAATGGAACAGCCTGCAGAAATGACGGGAGAAAGTCTTCTGGTTGAGAAATAATCACAATATCTAAAATAAACAGAACTTTGAACAAACCTCTGAGTCTTAAGATTCAGGGGTTTGTTACTATAATGCTCCAACCCTCGGAAAAAGAATATAAAAAAGCAATAAATTAAGGTGCAAAAATACAGAAGTATGTTATAATGGAAACGTTACAGGAAAAAACAGGATAAATAGATGGTTGTATTCAATTGTTTATATTCAGGGAGTATATTAAATGAGCAACAAAGAAATGAAGGACGGACTTCAGGAAGACACTTCTGGAGTGTCGGATGAGAATACAGGCATTGAAGAAGAAATCAATGCAACCATGGATAAAATCATAGCTCCACCGGAAACGGACGAAGATGAGATGGATGACCTTGGAGATTATGATGATTCTGCAGAGGAAGAACCAGATCCACAGCCGGTAAGACATCATCGCAAATCTGCCAGACCAGGTCCGGTTGTATATGTTCCGGTAGATGATATGGAAATGCCGGATCAGACAACTTCCAGGAAGAAAAAATCCAAAAAAACAAATACGCAAAAGAACAGATCAGCAAAACCAGAGTATCAGAATCCTAAACCTGTGAAGAAACACAAAGGGGCGCGGATTTTTGGCCTTATTATGTTGATGATCGTAGTTCTTGGTGGGTGTGCTTATGCGGCTGCAAGTTATTATTTTGCGGACAGATTTTTTGAAGGTACGTGGATCAATGGTGTGAACTGTTCTCAGATGACGGCAGCAGAGGTAGAAAATCTTTTCAAACAAAAGTTTGAGAATTATACCATTGAAGTTTCAGCCAGAGATCAGGCACCACAGACGATTTCCGGAGCGGATATCAGCTATCAGTATCTTTCTACAGGAGAGGTTCTGAAGCTTCTGAAACAGCAGAAGCCATATGAATGGATCAGAGGACTCTATGAACAGAAAAGTTATACTGTATCCGAGAATACAGGGTATAACAGAACACAGTTGCAAGAACAGCTTAAGACTCTCAGCTGTGCTCAGGCAGAGAATCAGACAGAACCGGAAAATGCATATGTTGCATATCAGAACGGACAGTTTGTGATCGTACCGGAAACCGTGGGAAGTAAACTGAATATCAAAGAAGCATATAAAGTACTGAATGCTGCTGTAGATGCAGGACAGACTTCGGTAAATTTCAGTGATACACCGGAAGCATATGTGAATGCAGATGTTACACAGGATGATCCGGCACTGCAGTCTGCACTGGAAGCATGCAACAATTATACAAAAGCAAGTATTACCTATACATTTGGCAGTCAGACAACAACTCTGAATGGCGACACGATCAAAGACTGGCTGCAGTTTGATGAGAAAGGTCAGCTGATCTGGGATGATAATTCCTTCCAGCAGCATGTATCAGATTATGTTGCACAACTTGCAGCTACTTATGATACGGTTGGTACGGAACGTGAGTTCCAGACCACAAGTGGCAGAACCGTTTACGTTTCCAGTTCTGTATATGGCTGGAAAATCGATCAGGCTGCCGAGGCTGCTCAGCTGAGCAAGGAAATTCAGTCTGGTACACAGACGACCAGGGAGCCTGTTTATTCACAGACGGCCAATTCTTACGGAGTGAATGATCTGGGTGATACTTATATAGAAGTAGATTTAAGTGAACAGCATATGTATTATTATCAAAATGGCTCCGATATCTTTGAGTCAGATTTTGTATCTGGAAACATGAGTTATGCTGATCGTCAGACACATGCAGGTATCTTTACATTGTACTATAAGAAAAGTCCGGATGTACTGAGAGGAACCATGAAAGCAGACGGAACTTATGAATATGAATCAGAGGTACAGTACTGGATGCCATTTGATGGAGGTATTGGGTTCCATGATGCGTCATGGAGAGATGAATTCGGTGGCGATATTTATCTTACGGACGGATCTCACGGATGTATCAATCTTCCTCCGGATAATGCAGCGGTTCTGTATGATATCATACAGTATGGTGTGCCAATCGTATGCTTTTACTAATATATAATTACAGGAGATAAAAAATGGACAGATCATTTGATTTTATCCTTGCGGGAATAGCATTGATCGTTGGAATCATGCTTCTGACAGGACATGGCGATATTTTTCTGAAGGGTGGAAACACAAAACTTCGCAAAGAAAAGTATGATGAGAAAAAAATGACTAAGGGATCCGGAGTGACATTGATTCTGTTTGGTATCGTGACATTTGTAGATTCTTACACAACAAGTCTTACTGCAAAGTTTATTTATATTCTTGCAATTCTTGCGATTCTTGTAGGATTTGTGGTATACCTGAAAAAGAAATGCATCAAGAAATAAATACAAAGATAAAACAAGGCATGGGAGATAAAAATCTTCCGTGCCTGTTTTGTTTGAGAGAATTTATAAAGAAATATTGACAAGATCCATTGGTTTGCAGATGCGTGCATCCGGTTTTGGAACTTCTCCGAATCCGTATTCAGCAAAGATAAAGGGAACATTTGCTTTCTGGCATGCCTGGTAATCGCCAAACGTATCACCGACATATACGGGGGATTTCAGATCATATGTGTCTGCAAGTTTACGGATATTGGAGCCTTTGTCCAGACCGGTATCTCCATTACAAAGATGACCTTTGAAATATTTTTCAAGACCTGATGTCTGAAGAAAAACTTCAATATAGCCACTCTGACTGTTACTGACAATATAGAGTGGATATTTCTTATACATGATCTGCAGCATTTTTTCAAGATCCTCATAAAGTGGGGCACATTTTTTTAAGAGAGCTTCATGTTCGGCCTGGCAGCATCCATCAATAAGGCGAAGCTGTTCTGCTTCTGAACAGTCAGGGAAAATCTGGCGTGCGATATCAGACAGAGTCTGTCCAAAAAGTGTCATCAGACGGGCTGATGTCAGGGTAATATCCATATGTTCTTTTTCCTGCAGATATGCGGTCCAGGACTGAGCAACACTTTCTGTTGAATCCCACAGAGTTCCATCAACATCAAAAATAATACTGTCCATAATAGGGGCCTTTCGTATCAAAAATAATATTAATTTTAGTAATGGGAGATAATTATTTACAGGTATAATCCCAAGTAATAACATTCTATCCGGTAAAATAAAAAAAATCAACTGGCATTTGGCTGAAATTATGTTATACTAAAACATACTGAGGGTAAAAGATGAAAAATGATCAGATAAAAGAAAGAAGCATGCTGAATGAAATCGTACAACCTCTTACAGACTGGTACAGACAGAATAAACGGATTCTTCCCTGGAGAGATCAGAACAATGCCTACTATACGTGGGTATCGGAGATTATGCTTCAGCAGACAAGGGTTGAGGCCGTGAAGCCTTATTTTCAGCGTTTTATCGGAGAGCTTCCAGATGTCCAGGCTTTGGCAGAATGCCCGGAAGAGAAGCTGATGAAGCTCTGGGAAGGTCTGGGATATTATAATCGCGTCCGAAATATGCAGACGGCAGCCCGGACGGTAGTTTGTGAATACAAGGGAGAACTTCCGGCTTCTTACGAAGAACTGCTGAGTCTGAAAGGAATCGGGAATTACACAGCAGGTGCGATCGCATCCATTGCTTATCAGATTCCGGTACCGGCAGTAGATGGAAATGTTCTTCGTGTGATATCCAGAATTACAGAGGACAGACAGGATATTATGAAACAGTCAGTACGCCGGCAGATTGAAGAAAACCTTTTGGGGATAATGCCGGAAGAGACACCAGGAGATTTTAATCAGGCGCTGATGGAACTTGGGGCAGTGGTTTGTGTGCCGAATGGACCAGCACGCTGTGAAGCATGTCCGGTGTCGGAGTACTGTCTTGCATACAGACACGGAACAGTAGAGGAGCTGCCGGTCAAAGCACCGAAGAAGGAGCGTATTCTGCAAAACAGGACAGTGCTTGTGATTCAGGACGGAGAGAAAACTGCTATACAGAAACGACCGGAAAAAGGTCTTCTTGCCGGATTATATGAGCTTCCGAATCTCCTGGGCCATCTTACACGGGAGGAAGTGCTGGATAAGGTAAAAAATATGCAGCTGGAACCGCTATATATTGAGAAACTTCCGGATGCGAAGCATATTTTTTCGCATATTGAATGGAGGATGACCGGATATCTGATTCGGGTGGCAGCTCTGGACACAGACAGAGGATTGCCATTTATTTTTGCTGAGAAAAAACAGTCTGAAAAGCAGTACGCGATTCCGTCTGCATTCAGAGCTTATGTAAAATACATGAAGGAGGAATCTGGAAAATGAAATTGTTGAGTATAGCAATTCCGTGTTATAATTCAGAAGCATATATGGAGAAATGTATCGAATCTTTGTTAAAAGGTGGAGAAGAAGTGGAGATCCTTGTGGTCAATGATGGTTCTTCTGACCGAACTGCTGAGATTGCGGATGCTTATGCCGAAAAATATCCGACGATCATAAAAGCTATTCATCAGGAAAACGGTGGTCATGGTGAAGCAGTAAATGCCGGAATCCGTAATGCGACAGGCCTTTATTTCAAAGTTGTTGACAGTGATGACTGGGTAAATGAAGAGGCATATAAACAAATCTTAAAAACACTTGAAGAACTGACAAGAGGACCAAAAACACTGGATATGCTGATCAGCAATTTTGTATATGAAAAACAGGGTGCTTCCAGAAAAAAAGTCATGCAGTACAGACGTTGTCTTCCGGTGAATGAAATTTTCGGATGGGACAGTGTGCATATGTCAAAAGGTAAATATCTGTTGATGCATTCTATTATTTATCGTACAAAACTGCTTCACGAATGTGGATTGGAATTGCCGAAGCATACATTCTATGTGGATAACCTGTTTGCATTTGAGCCGCTTCCGTTTGTGAAGAACATGTACTATCTGGATGTCAATTTTTATCGTTATTTTATCGGAAGAGATGATCAGTCTGTCAATGAAAAGGTGATGATTAAGAGAATTGACCAGCAGATCCGTGTCAATAAATTGATGGCGGACGCATTCCATAATTGTCAGTTTGACAGTAAACATCTTAAGAAATATATGCTCAGCTATCTGGATATCATTACGACCGTGTCCTCGATCATGCTGGTACGTGCAGGTACTCAGGAAGCACTGGATAAGAAAAAAGAAATGCTGGAGTATATTCGTGAACAGGATCTCTGGCTGTATCATAAACTGCGTTACAGTATTCTGGGACGTGCAGCCAATCTTCCGGGCAGAGGTGGACGCAAAATGTTTGTAGCTGCTTACAAAGTATGTCAGAAATTCTATGGATTCAACTAAAAAACTTCCCCTTTATGGGGAAGTTTTTTGCGTTGCAGAAATTACTTCTATGAGATCATATTGATTTGTTTCGGTTCCATACATACAGAAAAATCATGCAAAAGACCAGCGGATTCTCCGTCTTTATGTACGGCCAGTCTGGCTTCACTGTGGATATCAATTTTTTTACAGCGAAAAATGTGGATACCATTGAAATGTGTATGTTTTCCGAAGAAAGCAGTAGGAAGACAACATATTACTTTGGGTTTGCTCAAACTGTCTACAACGATCACATCCAGATAGCCGTCGGAAGGACTGGCATCGGGACAGAATTTGAATCCACCGCCTTCGTATTTCTGATTCATGATGGCAGTAAAATATACTTTGGAAAACTCTTCTTTTTTATTGTCATCCATGAGCAGTGTCATAGAAGATGGCTTCAGGAAAAGCAACTGTTTCAATGCGACAAAGAGATAGACCAGTTTGCCGAGGCCGATTTTGTTCAGGACTTTTTTCATAGGAGTGACGCCAACTTCATGGCATACCGCTGCGTCAAAACCGATTCCACAGCTGATCGCGAAACGACTGCTGCTGGAACCACAGGAAATATGAGGAATGTCCATCAGATGTGGACGTTTATCGGAAAGAATCAGTTCGAGTGCCTTCATAGGATCCTGTGGAAGTTTCATACTGCGGCAGAAATCGTTTCCGGATCCGGTAGGAATGTAGCCGAAAATGACACGGGAAATATCTTTTACTCCGCTCAGGACTTCCTGTATCGTACCATCACCGCCAACGGCAATCAGCTTGATTTGACTATCTTCCGGAATCGAGGCAGTAATGGAAGCAGAAAGCTTAACAGCATGTCCTTTATATTCTGTAAAAAAAGTTTGGTATTTAATATTCCGTTCACGCAGAATGTTCTCCAGATCTCTCCAGATCAGAGCACCTTTGCCGGAACGGGAGTTGGGATTTATAATAAAATAGTACATGAGTTCCTCCCTTATGTTCTCGTTTATCATAGCATGTTCGACAGAAATTTACAAACATTTAACACTGTGCAGGCCGGAAATTTAACGTTCATTTTTTATACTTTGCAAAAAGATAAAAAAGAACCTGTTTGTGAAGAAACAGACAGGCAGGAGGAAATAAATGATCTATCTTGTAGAAGACGAAGAGAGTATTCGTGAACTTGTAGTATATACATTAAAGAGTCAGGGAATGGATGCAAAAGGATTTGAACGACCGTCCCTGTTCTGGAAAGAACTGGAGAAAGAAGTGCCGGCATTGATCCTTCTGGATATCATGCTTCCTGAAGAAGACGGAATATCGATTTTACGAAAACTGCGTACCAGACCGGACACACGCAAGATTCCGGTAATCATGCTGACGGCCAAAGGCACAGAATATGATGTGGTCATGGGACTGGACAGCGGTGCAGATGATTATATCCCGAAGCCGTTTCGTATGATGGAGCTGATCTCACGTATCAAGGCACGGCTTCGTCGGGCAGAGGATAAAGGCGCAGAAGAATACCATCTGGAAAACCTGTATCTGTGTCCGGGAAGACATATAGTGACGGTGGATCAGGAACCTGTTAATCTGACATTGAAGGAGTATGAGATGCTGGTGCTGCTTCTGAAAAACAGCGGAATGGTTTTATCAAGAACACAGCTTCTGAATCAGATATGGGGATATGAATTTGATGGTGAAAGCAGAACTGTGGATGTACATATCCGGACACTCAGGCAGAAGCTGGGAAGCGCCGGAGATCTGATTGAAACAGTGCGTGGCGTAGGATATAAGATTGGAAGGTGACATACCTTCCTTTTTTTGTTGGGATATGATATACTCACATCAAAACAGATTTAACTGAAAGCTTGCTGGGAAAACAGACAGCAACGGATAATAACCTGAGAAAGAGGCAGAAGTATGAAGTCATTGGTAATAGCAGAGAAGCCATCTGTAGCAAGGGATATTGCAAGAGTACTCCATTGTACCCAGAAGGGTAACGGAATCCTTGAGGGCAAAGAATATGTTGTAACATGGGCCCTGGGACATCTTGTGACACTTGCAGATCCGGAAGAATATGATAAGAAATATATGAAATGGGATATGGAAACTCTGCCGATGATGCCGGATAAAATGAAACTTGTCGTTATCCGACAGACTTCCAAACAATATCAGGCAGTGAAGACACAGCTGTTCCGAAAAGATATCGGTGATATCATCATTGCAACCGATGCCGGAAGAGAGGGAGAACTGGTTGCCCGCTGGATTCTGGATAAGTCCGGATGTCACAAACCAATTCGCCGTCTGTGGATATCTTCAGTAACCGATAAAGCAATTCGTGACGGATTTCACAATCTGAAAGACGGCAGAGATTATGATAATCTTTATCGTGCGGCAGTTGCCAGAGCAGAGGCAGACTGGCTGGTTGGAATCAATGGAACAAGAGCGCTGACCTGTAAACATAATGCACAGCTTTCCTGCGGGCGTGTACAGACACCGACACTTGCAATCATTGCGAGAAGAGAAGAAGAAATACGTAAGTTTAAACCAGAGGATTACTTTGGAGTAACTTTGCAGGCTGGTGGAATACAGTGGACCTGGAAAGATGCGAAGAACGGAAGCTATCGAACTTTTCAGAAAGAGCGTGCGGAGGAGATCCAGAAGAAGATTTCCAATACGGATCTGGAACTTGTATCTGTGGACAGAAAGCCTAAGAAAACAATGGCTCCCGGACTTTATGATCTGACGACTCTGCAGCGGGAAGCAAACCAGAAATATGGATTTTCCGCAAAAGAAACACTCAATATCATGCAGAGATTATATGAGAATCATAAGGTACTTACGTATCCGAGAACGGATTCCCGTTATATCGGCAAGGATGTTGTCCCGACGATCAAAGAGAGACTGAAAGCCTGTGGAACCGGCCCATATCGAAAACTTGCCGGTGCGCTGCTTACTAAACCAATCCATACAAACGGAAGTTTCGTGGATGATAAAAAGGTCAGTGACCATCATGCAATCATTCCGACAGAGCAGTTTGTACAGCTGGATCATATGACAAATGAAGAGCGCAAAATCTATGATATGGTTGTGCGGAGATTTTTGAGTGTTCTTTATTCTCCATTTGAATATGAACAGACTTCCATGGAAGGGAAGGCAGCGGGACAGAGTTTTGTGGCAAGTGGCAAGACGGTTGTGAGTGCTGGCTGGAAAGAAGTTTACGAAGGCGGAAGCACGGACGATGACGAAGAAGAGCAGACACTGAAAGACCAGAAGCTTCCGGTATTGAAACAGGGAGAGAAGCTTCCGATAGGCAGTGTTCGTCTGACAACAGGTAAGACCAAGCCGCCGGCACATTTTACTGAGGCAACGCTTCTGGCGGCAATGGAGAATCCGGTGAAATATATGTCCTCAAAAGATACACAAGCAGCAAAGACGCTGGGAGAAACCGGTGGACTTGGCACAGTTGCCACCAGAGCAGATATTATTGAAAAACTTTTCCACACCTTCCTTATGGAAAAGAGAGGCAATGAAATCTATCTGACTTCCAAAGCAAAACAGCTTCTGGAACTTGTACCGGAAGAACTTAAGAAGCCGGAACTGACAGCAGACTGGGAAAAGAAACTGTCTGATATATCCAAAGGCAAACTGAAACAGAAAGTCTTTCTTGATGGAATTCGCGAATATACCGAGGAGATCGTTGGTGAGATCAAGACAGGAACGGGAACCTTCCGTCATGATAATCTGACGAATAAGATCTGTCCGAACTGTGGTAAACGAATGCTTGCAGTAAATGGCAAGAACAGTAAGCTGCTGGTGTGTCAGGACCGTGAATGCGGATACAGAGAGACAATTTCACGTACAACAAATGCACGATGTCCGAAATGTCACAAGCGAATGGAGATGCTGGTCAAAGGCAAAGAAGAAACATTTGTATGTGTATGTGGATATAAAGAGAAACTGTCATCTTTCCAGGCCAGAAGAACCAAAGAAGGAGCCGGTGTCAACAAAAGAGACGTACAGAAATATCTGAAAAAACAGCAGAAAGAAGCAGCAGAACCAGTAAATAATGCGTTTGCACAGGCACTTTCCGGGATTAAACTGGATTAAATTTCTGCCGGAAGTTTCACAGATAATAATAGAATAAGGTAAAAATAGAACTGCTGTAAAGGGCAGTAATAAAAAGGAGTGTGGGCTTTATGAAGTTACAGAAATATCAGAAATGTTCAAAAGTAACCCGTGGACTGAGAAAAGCAGAATTTGTACTGAAAAATGCCCGTATTGTGAATGTTTTTACCAGAGAGATCCTGGAAGGTGATATTGCGATTCAGGATGGAATGATCGTTGGAATCGGAAACTACCAGGGTGAAGAAGAAACAGATCTGGGCGGCAGGTATGTCTGTCCGGGATTTATAGACAGTCATCTGCATCTGGAATCTACACTTGTGACTCCGGCAGAGCTGGTAACAGTGGCGTCCAGGCATGGAACGACAACGTTTATCGTAGATCCACATGAATCGGCCAATGTGTCCGGATTAAAGGGCATTGATTATATTTTGAATCAGACAGAAGACGTGGATGCCAATGTTTTTGTTATGATGCCATCCTGTGTTCCGGCAACTGCGATCGACGATAATGGATGCACGCTTACTGCACAGGATATGGAACCTTATCTTTCAAAAAAAAGAATTCTCGGACTGGGTGAAGTCATGGACTACATATCAGTTGTAAAGGGTGATGAAGCCATGCACCAGAAACTGGAACTGTTCAGGGATAAAGTCAGGGATGGACATGCACCATTTCTTTCTGATATGGATCTGCAGGCATATGCGATGGCCGGAATTGCTACAGATCATGAATGTTCAGATTTTGCATATGCGATGAAAGAGCGTCGAAATGGCATGATCGTACATATTCGTGAAGGGAGTGCTGCAAGAAATCTGAAAGCAATTGTGAATGGAATCGTAGAGAATCAGATGAATGGAGAGGGATTCTGCTTCTGTACAGATGATAAACATATCGAAGATATTGAAAAAGAAGGTCATATCGACCATAATGTACGTAAGGCTATCGGACTCGGAATGAATCCGATAGATGCAATCTGTATGGCAACCATCAATTCTGCAAAATGTTATGGATTAACACATCTTGGGGCGATTGCACCTGGATATCAGGCAGATCTGCTTGTTGTGGATAATCTTGAAAAGATGACGATCCAGGATGTTTACTATAAGGGCAGAAAAATTGATCAGGATGGAGAGATCATTGTAAAAGAATGTCCATCAGAACTGAAAAATACAGTTCATGTTGGAGAATTCTCAAAGGAAGACTTGCGGCTGGAATCTCCGGATGGTATATTCAATGTAGTCGGAATGCAGGAAGGTGAAATTACAACTGTCCGTAAAAATGTACAGATACTTCATGAAATGGGAGTATTCACCGCAGATGAACAGTATCAGAAGATTGCGGTGGTTGAAAGGCACAAAGCAACTGGAAAAACAGGTGTCGGTGTTGTGAGTGGATTTGGTATTCAGGGTGGTGCAATTGCGTCAAGTGTATCCCATGATTCTCACAATATCATTGTAATTGGTGACAATGATGAAGATATGTATCTTGCTGTACAGGAACTGATCCGTACGCAGGGCGGTTATACACTGGTTGCAGATCATCATGTATATGATACACTGGAACTTCCGGTAATGGGACTGATGAGTGATGCAGGTTTTCAGTACAGTCATAGAAAACTGGAACGAATGATCCACAAGGCACACGAGATGGGTGTGCCGGATGCTATGGCGCCATTTATCACTCTGTCCTTTATGGCTCTGCCGGTCATTCCAGAGATACGCGTTACTCCACGGGGAATCTATAATGTGTGCAGCGGTGAGTTTTATCAGAATTAAAGACAGATAAGTGATTATAGATTCATGGTAATCATTGCAACAATACAAACAATAAAAGAGGAGCAGCAGTTTATTATGCCAGTATTTGATTTCAGCAACAGCAAAACAGAAAAGAAAGATCCGGAATGTACTTATACGACGTTCCAGTCGAATGAAAAAGTACCGTCACCGGAGAAACCGATCCTGATCATTGATAATAAAAGTCGTCAGTGGAAGCATCATTCCTGTGGTGTCTTTTCCAATCCAAACCAGAAATCTTCTTTTGAATTCAAAGAACAGGACGGTGTTTTCCCGGCAGATATTCTCAAAATTGATGCACGTTTTGTGAGCCTCGTAAAATGGCTGGGCGAAAACCATATTAGTGTACGATTATCTGGACAGAATACAGAAGATGGATATGCAATCTATAAGATTCGTGAAACTGCGTTTGGGGGAGCCGGAAAACTTTCAGCAGAAGATGGATTCCTGCAGTTTATGATCGAACGTCTTCTGGCAAGTAATGCACCGACAGAGCTTCTGGATGGAGATGAGGAAGATGAAGACGGCGATGATATGAAGCTGACCAGTATTCAGAGCATCACGGATTTTATGACCTGTGCAGGAAGGACCATGCCGGATAATATCCGTCTCTGGGCAAGAAGAAACCTTGCTGTTGCGAAATCTCATGAGGTGTCGCAGGAAGAACGCAGACATGCACAGAGAGCACTGTCCATTATGATGAATATTCAGTGGAAAAATAACTATTTTGAATCCATTGATCCAGTAGAGGCGCGCCGTATTCTGGATGAAGAACTCTATGGAATGGAAAAAGTAAAACAGAGAATCATTGAGACGATCATTCAGATTAACCGTACGCATACACTTCCGGCATACGGGCTGCTTCTGGTTGGTCCGGCAGGAACCGGCAAATCCCAGATTGCTTATGCAGTTGCACGTATCCTGAAACTTCCGTGGACAACATTGGATATGAGTTCCATTAATGATCCGGAGCAGCTTACCGGAAGTTCCCGTGTCTATGCCAATGCAAAGCCTGGAATCATTATGGAAGCATTTTCCATGGCAGGCGAGTCCAATCTTGTATTTATTATCAATGAGCTAGATAAGGCAACCAATGGCAAGGGAAATGGCAATCCGGCGGATGTACTTCTGACACTCCTTGATAACCTTGGATTTACAGATAACTATATGGAATGTATGGTGCCTACAGTGGGCGTTTATCCTATTGCTACGGCAAACGATAAATCCCAGATCAGCGCACCTCTGATGTCCCGTTTCGCGGTGATTGATATCCCGGATTATACATCAGAAGAGAAGAAGATCATCTTCTCCAAATACGTTCTTCCGAAAGTTCTGAAACGCATGAGCCTGAAAGCAGAAGAATGTGTAGTAACAGAAGACGGTCTGGATGCCATCGTTGAATTGCATAAAAATACAAGCGGTATTCGTGATCTGGAACAGGCAGCAGAGCATATCGCAGCCAATGCCCTGTATCAGATTGAAGTAGATCACCTGACAGGTGTGACATTTAATGCAGAGATGGTAAGAGGGTTACTTTCCTGAAAAAAATCTTGACAGAGATAAAAGTTAAGAGTATACTGTCAGACATCAGCAAGGTAAATTGTAAAAATTGCTGATAAAAATAAAATAAAATCTTCAGGGCAGGGTGCAATTCCCTACCGGTGGTAAAGCCCACGAGCCGTAAGGCATGATTCGGTGTAATTCCGAAGCCGACAGTACAGTCTGGATGAAAGAAGATAACAGTAGAGATACAGAAGAATTAACTGATCTGTGAAAGCTGACTGCTCTGGAATAATTAATTTATTCCAGAGCTTTTTTATATCAATTAAAGTAATTTCAGTGATGAAATAAAGAGTCAGATTCATCGGAAGATAATTCATATCAAATATTAATTACCAAGCCCTGGATGTTGAAAGAACACCGGGGCTTTATTTTATGGAATTGTTATAAAAGAGCAGGAGATGATGGATTGAAAAACACAACGGATATGGAACAGGACAGGCAGTATATGAAAATGGCTTTGGAACTGGCGCAAAAAGGAATGGGTTTTACAGCACCTAATCCGATGGTGGGTGCTGTGATCGTTAAAAACGGAAGAATCATTGGTCAGGGATATCACAGAAAATACGGCGAACTCCATGCGGAGAGAGAAGCTCTGGCAGCATGTACGGAAGAACCCGAAGGAGCATATATATATGTTACTTTAGAACCCTGTTGCCATTATGGAAAACAGCCTCCATGCGTGAATGCAATCCTGGAGGCCGGAATCAGACGCGTGATCATCGGATCATCAGATCCTAATCCGCTGGTTGCAGGAAAAGGAATCCGGATTTTGAAGGATCATGGAATTGAAGTAACAGAAAATATTTTAAAAGAAGAGTGTGATAAATTGAATGAAGCATTCTTTTATTACATCCAAAATAAAAAACCGTATGTGGTCATGAAATATGCAATGACTATGGATGGAAAAATTGCCGCTTATACAGGTGAATCCAAATGGGTGACAGGAGAAGTTGCCAGAATTCATGTACAGAAACAGCGACTGAAATATACAGGAATTATGGTTGGGGTGGGAACTGTGCTGGCAGATGATCCGATGCTCACCTGCAGACTGGAAAACAGCAGAAATCCTGTGCGTATTATCTGTGACTCCCACTTGCGGACACCACTGAATTCCAGAATTGTGAAAACGGCATCAACAATTCCAACAATCTTTGCAACCAGCAGTAAAGACCAGCAGAAGATAAAGAATTATGAAGATATGGGATGTAAAGTTCTGGATGTCCCGGAAAAAAACGGACACATAGATTTAAACAGACTAATGGAACTTCTGGGAGCTGCAAAGATAGACAGTATCTTACTGGAAGGAGGAGGCACTTTAAACTGGTCAGCACTCGAAAGCGGTATTGTTCAGAAAGTCCAGACCTATATAGCACCCAAACTTTTTGGGGGAGAAAGTGCAAAGACACCGATAGAAGGAAAAGGATTTCCTGATCCTGCCAGCGCAATATTATTAAAAAACAGCGAAATAATCAGAATAGGAGATGATTTTCTTATAGAGAGTGAGGTGAAGAGTAATGTTCACGGGAATTGTTGAAGAACTGGGAACTGTGAAAAAAATAAAAAAAGGAGCAAATTCAGCAGTATTTACGATACGGGCAGAGAAAATTCTGGATGATCTGAAAACAGGGGACAGTGTAGCTGTAAATGGAATCTGCCTCACTGTAACTGCATGTCTGGAAGATGGTTTTACAGCAGATGTGATGCATGAGACATTGAATCGTTCTGCGCTGATTCAGCTTTCTTTGGGACAGCATGTAAATCTGGAAAGGGCAATGCCTGCAAATGGAAGATTTGGAGGACACATTGTTGCCGGGCATGTGGATGGAACAGGAAAAATCACGGAAATTCGCAGAGATGATAATGCTGTCTGGTACACCATTCAGGCTTCACCACAAATTATGAAATATATTGTGACAAAAGGTTCTGTAACAGTTGATGGAATCAGTCTTACAGTGGCAAAAGTCTCAGAAACAGACTTTTCCATTTCTGCAATTCCTCATACAGTAAAGATTACAGTCCTCGGAGAACGCAAAGAAGGAGATATCGTTAATCTGGAGACAGACATAATTGGAAAATACGTGGAAAAATTAATAACGCCTGTGAAAGAACAGCCGATAAAAAGTAATATTACACGGGATTTTCTGAATAAGTATGGCTTTTGACAGAATTAACCACAAAGCGGTTATTCGATTGATGCAGAACTGTACAGTGGATGTTTTATCTGCCTGACACGAACCAGATAAGCAGCCAATACGAATGATTTTGCCCTCTTAACAACAGAAAAATATATTGTATCAGAAAATACATTGCATAAGGAGAGAAAAAATGAACGGATTTGATTCAGTAGAAGAAGCTCTGGAAGAACTTCGGAATGGAAAAATTATTCTGGTAACGGATGATCCGGACAGAGAGAATGAAGGAGATTTTATCTGTGCAGCAGAGTTTGCCACAACAGAAAATATTAACTTTATGGCAACTCACGGAAAAGGACTTATCTGTATGCCAATGTCTGAGGAATATGTAAGAAAACTGCAGTTCCCGCAGATGGTAGCAGAAAATTCAGATAATCACGAAACTGCTTTTACTGTTTCCGTAGACCATATCAGCACCACTACAGGAATCTCTGCGGCAGAACGTTCTGTTACTGCCATGAAATGTGTGGATGAGAATGCAAAACCCGAAGATTTCAGACGCCCCGGACATATGTTTCCACTTCTGGCGAAGAAGAACGGTGTTCTGGAAAGAAACGGACATACAGAGGCAACTGTAGACCTGTGCAGACTTGCAGGGTTAAAACAGTGCGGGCTGTGCTGTGAAATTATGAGAGAAGACGGCACTATGATGCGGACTTCTGAGTTACGGGAACTTGCCGGAAAGTGGAATCTTAAATTCATAACAATTAAAGATATTCAGAATTACCGTAAATGCCATGATATTCTGGTGGATCGCGTGACGACCACAAAAATGCCGACCAGATACGGAGAGTTTATGGCGTATGGATTTGTAAACCGCCTGAATGGGGAACATCATGTAGCACTGGTAAAAGGTGAAATCGGAGATGGAGAAAACGTTCTGTGCCGTGTGCATTCAGAGTGCCTGACAGGAGACGTTTTTGGATCACAGCGTTGTGACTGCGGACAGCAGTTTGCAGCGGCGATGGCCCAGATTGAGGAAGAAGGCAGAGGGATACTCCTTTATATGAGACAGGAAGGAAGAGGAATCGGACTGATCAATAAACTTCGTGCCTATGAACTTCAGGAACAGGGAATGGATACACTCGAAGCGAATCTGGCACTTGGATTTGCCGGAGACGAAAGAGAATACTACATTGGTGCGCAGATTCTGAGAAATCTTGGGGTAAAAGAGCTGAGGCTGCTGACAAATAACCCGGATAAAGTTTATCAGTTGGAAGAATTTGGCATCAGGATCAAACAGAGAGTTCCGATACAGATGAATGCCACAGCGTATGATCTGCGTTATCTTAAGACAAAACAATTACGAATGGGACATATTCTGAAGTATTAAATACAGAGGGGATTTTCATATATAACGATAACGTTCCCGAAAATAAAATTTACCGTATATAAAAACCTGTACAGGTTAAAAAATATAAATTTACAGATGAAAGGACCAGAAAAAATGAAAACATTAGAAGGAAAATTAGTATCAGATGGAATGAAAGTAGGAATTGTAGCAGCCCGCTTCAATGAATTTATAACTTCCAAGCTGGTAAGTGGTGCCATGGATGGGCTGACACGTCACAATGTAAAAGAAGAGGACATCCAGGTAGCGTGGGTACCAGGTGCTTTTGAAATCCCACTGATCGCGTCTAAAATGGCAAAAAGTGGAAAGTATGATGCGGTTATCTGCGTAGGTGCTGTGATTCGTGGAAATACCAGTCATTATGATTATGTATGCAATGAGGTTTCCAAAGGGATTGCATCAGTATCACTGGAAACAGGAGTTCCGGTATTATTCGGAGTACTTACCACAGAAAACATCGAGCAGGCAATTGAACGCGCAGGTACAAAAGCAGGAAATAAAGGCTATGACTGTGCACTCAGTGCCATTGAAATGGTAAATCTGATCAAAGAATTTGAAGCTTAAATAGACAACAGATCAGACCCTGAAAGTGAAACCAGTTCACGAAAATCGAAAGGTAATGGTGCTTCCAGAAGGAGCATTTCATCTCTGAAAGGATGCTGAAAAGAAACTTTCCATGCATGAAGGGCTGCCCTGGAAAAGGAAGCACAGGAAGATATTTTATCGTCTGAATGATAAAGAGTATCTCCAAGCAAAGGATGTCCTGTGGATGCCATATGGACACGGATCTGGTGGGTACGTCCGGTATCCAGCTTAAGTGTGATAAGCGACCAGTCCTGACTGGAAAAAAGAGTATGATAATGAGTAACTGCTGTTTTGATTTTTCCCGATAATGCAGATGAATGTAAGGAAAGATCAGCAGCAGTTTTCATTTTCAGATGATTCTCCGGGTCCTGCATCAGCGGTAAATCTAAGGTATGCCAGACACCAGGCATATCTACAGGCAAAGTACCGGATACAGCGGCAAGATATTGCTTGTGAATTTTGCATGGAGATTTTACAGATTGAAGCCTTGAAGCTGCTACCTGATTTTGGGCAAAAACCACAATCCCGGAAGTCTCCTGATCCAGCCGCCCCACCGGGCGGACACAGACCTGTTCATTTTTCTCTCGAAAGTAACCGGCAACAAGATTGGAGAGGCTGTCTGTATAATGCATTCCCGTCGGATGCGTAACCATTCCTGCCGGTTTATCAACTGCCAGAATATCCGTATCTTCATATAAAATATTCAGAGAAAAAGAAGTTTCGGAAACTGGAGCTGAAGCTTTGTTGGAATGGAAATCCGACAAATCTTTACTTTTGATTCCGTCATTATAATTTTCAAGATGCGCAGAAGCAGTCCCGGCTTCCTCCAGACAAACGCGGATCACATCGCCTGGATATATTGTCTCAGTTACACGACAGCGAACTCCGTTTCTGGTAATCCCGTCCGGTCGAAACTTCGCCTGGCTGATCTGCCGTTTTGTAAGTCCTGCATTCTTTTTCAGAAATGCTTCCATTTTAAGTTCTGTAGTTTGTTCATCTATTCTAAATTCCAGATATCGTTCCATCTTAATACTTTTCCTGCGTAATATATTCTGATATTGATACCATTGATATTACAGGGCAAAAAATAAACTGTCAATGCAAAATTATGTCAGCGTAATGCATAAAATATACTGAAGAAAAATTGCAATTGTGCTATGATATAAGAATCAAAACAATGAAAGCGGGGCAGAAAATAAATATGAAATACTTAATCATTGGAGCCGGAGGAACCGGTGGTGTTACCGGATATTATATGAAAAAAGCAGGCAAGGACGTAACCCTGATCGCGAGAGGCGAACACCTGAAAAAGATCCAGAAACAGGGTCTTACATTGGAGAAAATGTGGGATAAAACAGAGGAAAACATAAGCATTCCTGCTACAGATATGGAGCATTATGCAGAGCATCCGGACGTAATTTTTGTCTGCGTAAAAGGCTATTCCTTACAGGAAACGATTCCGTTTATCAAACGCATTGCCAGGAAAAATACTATCGTAATTCCAGTGTTGAATATATATGGAACAGGTGGAAAAATGCAGAAAGAACTGCCGGATCTTCTGGTAACGGACGGCTGCATCTATGTTTCTGCCAACATTAAAGAACCGGGAAAACTTCTCCAGCATGGACAGATCCTGCACATTGTATTCGGCGTAAGAGACAAAGCAGAATTCCGACCGGAACTGAAAGAGATTCAGAAAGACCTCTGTGACAGTCATATCGACGGGACTCTTTCGGAAAACATCCGCCGTGAAGCACTGGAGAAATTTTCCTATGTATCCCCGATCGGGGCAGCAGGACTCTATTACCACGCAACTGCCGCAGATTTCCAGAAAGAAGGCGAAGCCAGAGAACTTTTTAAGACCATGATAAAAGAAATCGCAGCACTTGCAGAAGCCATGGGAGTTCCTTTCCAGAAAGATATGGCAGAAGTAAATTTAAAAATCCTTTCCAACCTCGCACCGGAAGCAACCACTTCCATGCAGCGGGATATCATGGCAGGAAAACAGTCCGAAATTGACGGATTAGTTTACGAAGTAGTAAGAATGGGAGAAGAATATCACGTTCCGGTACCCGCATATGAGAAAGTGGCAGAAAAACTCAGAGCCCTGTAGCGAAGCGGATTGCGAATATCCGCTTGACCACCGAAACAACATGAAAAAGGGATGCGAATTACTCGCATCCCTTTCGTACTCATTTGGACAATAAAATTATAATTTAATTATAATTAACTTTAATTCAGCAATTATAATTATAACTGAGGACCAGCTGCAACAAGTGCTTTACCAGCAGCGTTTCCTTCGTATTTAGCAAAGTTCTTGATGAATCTTCCGGCAAGATCTTTTGCTTTTTCTTCCCATTCAGAAGCGTCAGCATATGTGTCACGAGGATCAAGGATACCTGTGTCTACGCCGTTAAGCTCTGTAGGAACTTCGAAATCGAAGAATGGAATCTTCTTAGTAGGAGCGTTAAGGATATCTCCGTTAAGGATTGCATCGATGATACCACGAGTATCTTTGATGGAGATACGTTTTCCTGTTCCGTTCCATCCTGTGTTAACCAGGTAAGCTTTTGCTCCGCTCTTTTCCATTTTCTTAACAAGTTCTTCTGCGTATTTTGTCGGATGCAGTTCAAGGAATGCCTGTCCGAAGCAAGCAGAGAATGTAGGTGTAGGCTCTGTGATTCCACGCTCTGTACCAGCAAGTTTAGCTGTGAATCCAGACAGGAAATAGTACTGAGTCTGAGCTTCTGTCAGGATAGATACCGGAGGAAGTACTCCGAAAGCATCTGCAGACAGGAAGATTACGTTCTTAGCTGCCGGTGCAGAAGAGATCGGGCGAACGATGTTTTCAATGTGGTTGATCGGATAAGATACACGAGTATTCTCTGTTACGCTCTTATCTGCGAAATCAATCTTGCCTTCAGCATCAAGTGTTACGTTCTCAAGAAGAGCGTTACGTTTGATCGCATTGTAGATGTCCGGCTCAGATTCTTTGTCAAGGTTGATAACTTTAGCGTAGCATCCGCCTTCGAAGTTGAATACGCCGTTGTCATCCCAGCCATGCTCGTCATCACCGATCAGGAGACGTTTCGGGTCTGTGGAAAGAGTAGTTTTACCTGTTCCGGAAAGACCGAAGAAGATAGCTGTGTTTTCGCCGTTCATATCTGTGTTTGCAGAGCAGTGCATGGAAGCCATGCCTTTAAGTGGAAGGAAGTAGTTCATCATAGAGAACATACCTTTCTTCATTTCTCCGCCGTACCATGTGTTTACGATAACCTGCTCTTTAGTTGTGATGTTGAACATTACAGCTGTTTCAGAGTTAAGGCCTAATTCTTTATAGTTTTCAACTTTAGCTTTGGAAGCGTTGTATACAACGAAATCTGGCTCGAAGTTTTCAAGTTCTTCAGCTGTTGGCTGGATGAACATATTTGTTACGAAATGTGCCTGCCAAGCAACTTCAACGATGAAACGGATAGCCATACGAGTATCTTTGTTAGCACCGCAGAATGCATCTACTACGAAAAGTCTCTTGTTGGAGAGCTCTTTTTTAGCGATTTCTTTTACTGCATTCCATGCTTCCTGAGTTGCAGGATGGTTATCGTTTTTGTATTCGTCTGTTGTCCACCATACTGTATCTTTGGAGTTCTCATCCATAACGATGTATTTATCTTTAGGAGAACGTCCTGTGTAGATACCTGTCATAACGTTAACTGCACCAAGTTCGCTGACCTGACCTTTTTCAAAGCCTTCCAGTTCCGGTTTGGTTTCTTCTTCAAATAATACTTCATAAGAAGGGTTGTAGACAATTTCTGTAGTTCCGGTAATGCCATACTTGCTTAAATCGATTTTTGCCATCTTACGTTTAACCTCTTTTCTTCGTTAATGAAAGCGCCTGTTTAAACAGGCTTAAGATACCTTACCATAAAAGCGAATGGGTATCGCTTCTCTTTTACTATTATACATATTTAACGCTTAAAATCAACAGGATTTTTGCCTTTTTTTGAATTTTGTTAAAGATTTATCAACTGGAATTTGATGAAAAATCCGTCATTTTTCACAAAAGGTATGTAAATTTATTATAGTGGCAATATGGGAATACTATTCGTGGATATGATAATATTCTGTCTGACTGGAACAGGCAGGAAAGACAACCAGGAAATACTAACCAGGAAAGCTGCCACTATGTGGTTGTGCTGATAAAAGATGCATGTTAAAATAGGAAAGAATTATCCGGCTGAAAAATGACAGAGTATTATACAGCAGAGAAAAATAAAGGTTACTGTGAACGGAGTGAACATTAACAAATAAAGAGAGGATGAAGATTATCAAAACTTATTATTTAATTGATTATGAAAATGTAGGAAGTGAAGGCTTCAAAGGATGCGAAAAATTACGGGAAACAGATATTATCCATCTTTTTTATACAGACAACAGCAGAAAAATAGACCTTGATATTATCAATGATCACGGAGAAGCAAAGCTGGTCACACATAAAGTACCGACAGGAAATCAGTCAGCAGATATGCATCTGGGATCTTATCTGGGATATCTGATAGGAAAAGAATGCACAGGTCAGGATGAAGAATGCAAAATTGTTGTAATCAGCAAAGATACAGGCTTTGACCATATTATAGAGTTCTGGAAAACAGAAAAAGATGTGAAAGTCTCCAGAAACGAGAAGATTTCCGGAAAACAGGTGCATACGAGGAAACAGGTAAAAAAACAGACCGTCAAAGAAAAAGACGGACAGATGATCGAACAATCCGGTCAAAAAACAGAAAAACAGTTGAATGAACAACCTGAAAAGCAGTCTGCCAAACAATCAGAGAATCAGAATACAAAAAAGCCAAAACAAAAGATAATTGACATGAAAGCCGGAACAAAGAGATTACAGCAGGAATTAGTATTGGTTCTTGACAAGGCAGGTATGCCAAAGGAAGTGGTAAACTATGTTTCCACAACTGTGGAGAAAAATGCAGAAGACAAAAACAGAAAGCAGCAGATTTACAGATCTATCATTTCCAAATACGGACAGACAAAAGGACTGAATATCTATAACCATATTAAAAAGAAAATTTAATGGAATAGGACTGAAAAATATCGGAATAAAAGAAGGAGGCCGGGAACCTTATCGATTCCCGGCAAAAGTATGAAAAAGAAAAAGTTTTATTTGCAATTACTCTTTGCTCTGTACAGGTAATAATATAACCGGAAAATGTGAGAAATATGTGGTGAGAATTTGAAAAAAATGTGAAATGGATGGAAATTTAAAATGAACAGGCAGGAAAAGAGAAAATATAGCAGGAACAATAATTCTTAAAAAAATGGGAGAAAGCATTAGACTATGAATATACAGATTTTTGGTACAAAGAAAAACTTTGACAGCAAGAAAGCAGAACGCTATTTCAAAGAACGGGGAATTAAATATCAGTTTATAGATATGAAAGAAAAAGGCTTAAGTAAAGGAGAATTCCAATCTGTCTGCCAGGCAATTGGCGGTTATGATAAACTGATAGATACTGACTGCAAGGATAAAGACCTGCTGGCATTGATCACTTATATCGCAGAGGAAGACAAAGCAGAGAAAATCCTCGAAAACCAGAGTATCATCAAAGTCCCTGTGGTAAGAAACGGAAAACAGGCGACAGTAGGATATCAGCCGGAGATCTGGAAGAGCTGGAAGTGATAGTTATAGCCTTTTACAAGCTTTCAGATTTTACAATATTATATTGAGGAAAATAGCTGTTTGACATATTTATATGTGTTATAATATAAAATTATTATAGAAGTTACTTTATATTATATTGTCGTGCGACAGATATAATGAACTGATTTATAAAAATGGAAATATTGAGGTGATGGAAATGCCATTAACAAAGATTGCAGCAGAGAATTTTACAGTATTTGAAGATATAAAGATTCCTTTTTGTGAAGGATTAAATGTATTAGTTGGTGAAAATGGTGTGGGAAAGACTCATATTATGAAATTAGCCTATGCAGCATGTCAGGCTTCCAAACATGATGTGTCTTTTTCACAGAAAACAACTATGTTATTTCGTCCTGATCAGTCTGGAATTGGACGTCTGGTAAACAGAGGAAAGAGTGGAAGCAATAAAGCCATGGTTTCTGTGGAATCTGATACTGCCAAAATAGGAATGACATTTTCAACCAAGACACGAAAATGGGATGCAGAGATTAATTCAGAAGAGAAATGGGAAAAGCAGATGTCTGATCTCACAAGCGTATTTATTCCGGCAAAAGAGATTTTGTCAAATGCCTGGAATCTGGATGCTGCAGTAAAAATGGGAAATGTGGAATTTGATGATACGTATCTGGATATTATTGCGGCTGCCAAAATTGATATTTCCAGAGGAGTGGATTCAACTGTAAGGAAAAAATATCTGGATATTTTACAGAAAATCAGTAATGGGAAAGTAACATTGCATGAGGATCGTTTTTATTTAAAACCTGGTACACAGGCAAAGTTAGAATTTAATTTGGTAGCAGAAGGATTACGTAAAATTGCTCTTTTATGGCAGTTGATAAAAAACGGGACACTGGAGAAGGGATCCGTTTTGTTTTGGGACGAGCCAGAAGCAAATATCAATCCGAAATATATTCCGGTGCTGGCTGAATTGTTGATCATGCTGGAGACAGAAGGTGTACAGATTTTTGTTTCTACACATGACTATTTTTTATCTAAATATATTGAAGTAAAGCGGAGACAGGACAGTAAACTGCAGTACATTTCCTTATATAAAAATGAAAACAACAAAGTATTATGTGAGATAGCACCGGAATTTGAATTGTTGGAACATAATGCAATTATGGATACATTCCGTCAGTTGTATCGAGAAGAAATCGGGGTGGCATTAAAGTGAGCGTTATACCAGAATCAGGAATGAATTTTGGAAAATATGATGAAAAAGATTTATTTCATATTGAGACATCTGAAATTTATAAAAAACTTGGCGATGGAATCCCAACAGTTGAGTTTATCCTGAAATATAATGGAAATAATATAGTGTTTCTGGAAGCAAAGAAAAGTTGTCCAAATGTGGCGAATCGATATGAATCGAAAGAAAAAGAACAGAAATTCGAAGAATATTATGGCTCAATAACTGAGAAGTTTATATCATCTTTGCAGATATATCTGGCGGCGATTATGAACAGATATCAGGAGACGTCAGAGATAGGAGACAATCTTCGATCAGTAAGCAATATGAAAGATGTAAAATTAAAATTTATTCTGGTTGTAAAAAACGCAGAAGATATTACGTGGCTAGCCGGGCCATTGGCAGAATTAAGAGCCAGATTGCTTAAGGTCAGAAAAATATGGGGTGTTGAGGTGGTTGTTTTAAATGAAGAACTTGCTGGAGAATATAATCTAACGTGTTAGAGTGTTTTTCTGGTTGCATGAAATAAGAACTATATGCTAGGAGATGATAAAATGGCAAAGATCAGAATCATAAAGAAAAATAATGACTGCAGCATGGAATACGAAGTAGGTGATATTTGTGAGGTCACAGGCACCTGGTATGGCGGCGTCCACATCAATGGCCGTTCCGGAATCCCGGTTTCCCTTGATAAAGAAGAGTATATGGAACTCAATACAGAACCGGAAGAACCTGACAGTGCGGAAAATGAAAACACTTTAGAAACACCGGAACACGATATTCATGCAGGCGACATTGTACAGCATTTCAAAAGAGAATGGGTATCCCCGGATACTTCCGAATATCTCTATAAAGTCCTTGCAGTAGCCCATCACACAGAAAATGGTGAAAAACTGATGATTTACCAGGCGCTCTACGCACCTTTCAAAATCTGCGCCAGACCCTATGATATGTTTATGAGTGAAGTAGACAGAGACAAATATCCGGATATTAAACAGAAGTACAGATTTGAAAAATATACTGAAAAATAGATGATTGATATTTTATGGAATTGCTATAGTAAAACAGGCACTTTTGCCTGTACAAAAACACTTTGTCGTTGTATAGTAATAACAAATAATAACAGCATACGTTTCCAGAGATTTTATAGCATTATCTGAAAAAATGTGCAGAAAGAACGAAAGGGAAGGAAATATGCAGAAGGTATTAGTAGTTGTAGACATGCAGAATGACTTCATCGACGGAGCTCTTGGAACAAAAGAGGCAGTTGCCATTGTACCTGGTGTAAAAGAGAAAATCGAAAATTTTGATGGAGTTGTTCTTTTTACCAGAGACACCCATGAGACTTACTATCTTGACACCCAGGAAGGACAGAAGCTTCCTGTACCGCACTGTATCCGTGACACTGAAGGATGGCAGATCAGAAGCGAATTAGATGCACTCAGAAAAACAGAACCCATTGATAAAGAAACCTTTGGTTCCACAGATCTTGCAGGAGAACTGGTGGCAATGAATGAGGATAATGAAATCGAAAGTATCACATTCGTAGGTTTATGCACAGACATCTGTGTTATTTCCAATGCACTTCTGGCAAAAGCATCTCTCCCGGAAGTTCCGATCATCGTAGACGCTAAATGCTGCGCAGGCGTAACACCGGAAAGCCATGAGAATGCACTGAAAGCAATGGAAGCATGTCAGATCCAGATTGACAGATAAACTGCAGAGCAGTTATTCAGTTATGAGCAAGCAGCAAAGCAGATATTTTATCCGCCTGACAATTCAGATATGAGGAGTGACAAAATAATGAAAACAATTACACGAGATGAGGCATTCACATTATTAAAGAAATACAACAAGGATCCCTTCCACATTCAGCATGCCCTGACTGTAGAAGCAGTAATGAAATGGTATGCCAATGAACTTGGCTATGGCGAAGATGCAGAATACTGGGGAATTGTAGGGCTCCTCCATGACATTGACTTTGAGTTATATCCGGAAGAACACTGTCTGAAAGCTACGGAAATGCTCCGCGAAGCAGGCGTAGGCGAAGACGTGATCCATTCAGTTGTATCCCACGGCTACGGTATCACAGTAGGATGTGGCGCAACCATTGATGTAGCACCGGAACACGAAATGGAAAAAGTACTCTTTGCAGCAGACGAACTTACAGGACTTATCTGGGCAGCAGCACTTATGAGACCATCCAAAAGCACAAAAGACATGGAACTCAAATCCCTCAAGAAGAAATACAAGAGCAAAGGCTTCGCAGCAGGATGCTCCAGAGAAGTCATTGAGAGAGGCGCCGAACAACTCGGCTGGGAACTGCAGAAGCTGCTCACTATGACACTGCAGGCAATGGCAGACTGCGAGGATGAGATTAAGGCGGAGATGGATGCGGAAGAGTAATGGAATGTCTGATTTATTGACTCATTACCAGAAATGAATGATGGAATCAGAGAACCAGACTGTATGTAGGGGAAGAAACCTATGTGCAGTCTGGCTTTCTTTTTTATATGGAAGTTGATGAAAGAGAAAAGATATCAAAAAAGAAATATGCAACAGTTTTTGCGTATTATAGATAAGTGAATATAATAAAAAATGTCTGACGAAAATTGTTGCTGTTTATGTCGAAAAATTGTATAATATGTCACAAAGAAGTTAGATTTATCAGAAAAATTAAGGCATAAGAAACAAAACAGGTATTTTGCAGATAAAACAGGAGTGAAATCAGTGCTGGATGGCATTTGGTAGTGAATATATGGCAGATATAGATAAAACATTAAAATATTACAACGAAAATGCGCAGTCTTTTGCCTCTGGGACTGTTTCGGTAAAGTTTACAGAAGTGCAAGATAAATTTCTGGAGAAACTTAACCCAGATGCGTATATTCTTGACTTTGGCTGCGGTGCAGGTAGAGATACAAAGTACTTTCTGAGTCGTGGATATCAGGTGGATGCAGTTGATGGCTCAGAACAATTGTGTCGGATTGCAAGTGAATATACGGGAATCAAAGTCAGGCAGATGCTGTTTCAGGAATTGGATGAAAAAGAAAAATATGATGGCATATGGGCTTGTGCATCTATTCTCCATTTGCCGAAAAAACAACTGCGTGAAGTTTTGAAAAATATGTATGCAGCATTGAAATCGAAAGGATGGATTTATACCTCTTTCAAATACGGAGAATTTGAAGGCGAACGAAACGGAAGATATTTTACCGATTTTACGACAGATACATTTAAAGATTTCATACATGACATGCATGGCCTTAAAATAGAAGAACAATGGATTACAGGAGATGTCCGACCGGGAAGAGGTGAGGAAAAATGGCTGAATTTACTTCTGCAGAAAAAGTAAACATCGGGTATGAAAACGAATATTCCACAGATGCAATGACCGGCGGACCGGATAAAAGAAGACAGCTATATTATCAGCTGATCCGGAGTATGAAAAAAGCGGAAAGCGTTGATATCATTGTTTCTTTTCTTATGGAATCCGGAGTGAGAATGCTGCTGAAAGAACTGGAACATACTTTAAAACGTGGAGCCAAAATCCGAATCCTGACAGGAAACTACCTTGGAATTACGCAGCCATCAGCACTATATCTGATCAAAAGAAAACTTGGTGACAGAGTTGATCTTAGATTTTATTGTGAAAAAGGACGTTCTTTTCATCCAAAGTCTTATATTTTCCATTATACAGATTACAGTGAACTTTACATCGGCTCTTCCAATATTTCCAGAAGTGCGCTGACCTCAGGAATAGAATGGAATTATCGGTTCAGCAGTCAGAAAGACCCGGAAAACTACAAAGAGTTCTTTCGTACATTTGAAGATTTATTTGTGAATCATTCCATTATCATTGATGACAAAGAATTAAAACGTTACTCCCAGAACTGGCATCGTCCGGCGGTGGCAAAAGACCTTGACAGATATGACTTTACAGAGTCGGAAACAAATGATACGAAAATAAAACCTTTATATGAACCAAGAGGAGCACAGATCGAGGCATTGTGCGCATTGGAAGATACAAGAGCAGAAGGAGCACAGAAAGCACTCATTCAGGCTGCAACGGGCATCGGGAAAACATTTTTGGCTGCTTTTGATTCAAAAAAATATGAGAAAGTGTTGTTTGTTGCACATAGGGAAGAGATTCTGAAACAGGCAGCAGTTTCTTTTCAGAACGTAAGAAATTCCAAAGACTATGGATTTTTTATGGGAGCTGAGAAATGCACAGATAAACCGCTTATATTTGCCTCGGTAGCAAGCCTTGGGAAACCGGAATATCTAAATGAAAAATATTTTGCTTCGGATTACTTCGATTACGTGGTGATTGATGAATTTCATCATGCAGTCAATGACCAATATCGAAGAATTGTAGAATATTTCAGACCGCAGTTTCTCCTTGGACTGACGGCAACGCCTGAGAGAATGGATGGCAAAAATATATATGAAATCTGCGATTATAATGTGCCGTATGAGATTTCACTGAAAGACGGAATCAATAAGGGAATGCTGGTTCCGTTTCATTACTATGGAATTTATGATGAGACTGACTACACAAAGCTACATATAGTTAAGGGAAAATATGCAGAAGAAGAACTGAACAGAACTTATATCGGGAATGCTTACAGGCATGAGTTGATTTACAAATATTACTGCAAATATGGCTCCAGGCAGGCATTAGGATTCTGCTGTTCCAGAAAACATGCAGAAGAAATGGCAAAAGAATTCGGTAAAAGAGGAATTCCGTCGGCAGCAGTTTATAGTAATGCAGATGGAGAGTTTTCCATGGACAGAGCAGAAGCGATTGAGAAACTGAAAAATGGAGAAATCAAAGTTATCTTTTCAGTAGATATGTTCAACGAAGGTGTAGATATTCCATCAGTTGATATGGTAATGTTCCTGCGTCCGACAGAATCTCCTGTTGTCTTTCTACAGCAGCTTGGAAGGGGATTGCGCAGAAATAAGGGAAAAGAATATCTCAATGTTCTGGACTTTATCGGCAATTATGAAAAAGCGGGAAGAGTCAGGTATTTGCTGACAGGGAAAAATAAAACAGGAAAAGAAACATATTATCCGGCAGATAAAGCAGATTATCCAGATGAATGCTTCGTTGATTTTGATATGAGATTGATTGATCTGTTTGCAGAAATGGACAAGAAACAACTGACAATCAAAGAACAAATCAGAAACGAGTATTTCCGAATCAAAGAATTGCTTGGCAAACAGCCAACCAGAATGGATTTGTTTACTTATATGGATGATGATGTGTATCAGATGGCGGTCACACATTCGAATGAGAATCCGTTTAAAAAGTATTTGAATTATCTGGAAGAATTGGATGAACTCACAGATGAGCAGAAAAAATTCAGCCAGGGAATCGGAAAAGATTTTATAAATCTGCTGGAAAACACCAACATGAGCAAGGTGTATAAAATGCCGGTACTGATGGCTTTTTATAACCATGGGAATGTGAGAATGGAAGTGTCAGAGGCAGAACTTCTGGCAAGCTGGAAAGAATTCTTCTCTACAGAAACAAACTGGAAGGATTTGGAGAAAGAGATTACATATGAGGAATATCGCAAGATTTCGGATAAGAACCATATCCAAAAGATAATGAAAATGCCGGTACACTTTCTATTAAAATCTGGGGAAGAATTCTTTGTGAAAAAGGATGGCGCGGCGTTGGCATTGAGGGATGAAATGGAAGAAATTGTGAAGGAGCCAGTGCTGGCGGAGCAGATGAAGGATGTTATTGAGTATAGGGCGATGGACTATTATCGGAGACGGTATAAAGAGAAGATAAAAGCACTTTTATAGTGATGGAGAAGATGTGTATGGAATCAGAAAATTATGTGTATAAAAAAGAAATAGACTGGTCTACATTGATGGAAGGCTTTACATTGCCGTTAGATAATCAGGTGATTTTTCTCCGAAATATGGAGAATTTTTTACAGCGTGGACAATCTAAAATCATTCATTTTTTTATGAATGGAAAAACGTATGATGCCAAAATCGTTAATGTGAATAACTCAGTAGAAAAGAGAAAGAAAGATGCTTATCAGATTAGATATCCAAGAAATGGTGAGCTGTCACAGGCACTTCAGCAATACTTTTTCAAAAGCATGAGTTACATAAAGATGATTCGTGAAAACAGAGATCCAAAAGACAGAAGTTATATAAAAATGCCAGATGGACTAAAGGAATATCTTGCTATTTATACCACAGAATATGAAGATACTTTTCTTCTGGAGCCAATAGCACAGGATGATTTTCAGGTTATGAAAAAGGCAATTCAAGGAATGCAGGAACGGACTGTGGAGAACGAAATAGAATATGAGATGGAAGATAAAAGCAGTGGAATAGAAAAGAAGTTACAGATTGTCAAGATTCGTAAGCTGAATAGAAAAATTGGAGAAAATTTGAAGCTGTTGTACGGATACCGATGCCAGATATGCGGGCAGGTGATTGGAGAAAAATATGGTTCACATATCGCAGAGGCACATCACATTGATTATTTTGTTAATAGTTTGAATAATGATGCGAATAACCAGATGATTGTATGCCCGAATCATCATAGTGTTATACATGATGCAAATCCGGTGTTTGACCGGAGGTGGATGGTGTATAGGTTTGATAATGGGGTAGAGGAAACAATTAGGATTAATAAGCATTTGACATAGAATACCATCATATGGGAGAAAAGATAAAAGTCCTTTGGGGATGTTCTTAAAGAGGACAAAGTGTTCTTACTGGTGGATGGAGAAATAGTTTAAAACATTATAAGATTTAATTATCCAAACAAAAACAGGAGGAACAAAACAATATGAATTTTTATAGAAATTTTTCGATAATGAGAAAAAAAGAAGGATTTACACAGGAGAAGATGGCTGAGATATTTGGTGTTTCAAGAGGTGCAGTGGCTAAATGGGAAAGTGGAGAATGTATACCAAATATAGAACTGGTGTGTCGCATTGCTGAATATTTTAATATAACAGTCGATGAATTAGTGCTGGGGAAAAAGTATACAAATTCAGAAATAACTCTGGAACAAGTGAGTACTAAACTGGATGAAATTTTGTGCGAGGTTAAAAAAAATAATAATAGCAATTTATATAAGGTATATTGCTCTTATAATGTAGAAACTTTTGAGGATGAAGATTTAGCAGATGCGTATTTTTCATGGGGATGTGAAGAAGCTGAAAAAGGAAATTATGATAAAGCTTTAAAATATTTTGAAGAAGCTGTGGCGAGAGGGGATATCAGATCAGTTGATTTGATTATAGATATTTATAGAGAAATCACAGATTTACTGAAAAATGAAGAGAATATAAACTTATATTGGGAATATAAACTTCAGATGGCCCGAAAGATGCAAGAATGTGGAAAAATCCTCGAAGATGAGATGAAAAGACGAGGAGTCCCTTGCTAATATAAGAGATATTATAAAAATTTGTAGAAAAGATACAGATACTAGAAAATATGAATCAATAATACCGGAGGATAAGAATGAGTAAAGATCTGAAGATGGAAATATTTGCTTCAAAAGAGACTGTAAAACCTGTTGCATTTCATGTATATGAATTTCATACATCGGAGTTGTATGAGAATAAATTTAAGCTTATTCGAAGCGCTGTTTGGAAGATAAAGAATGTAAATACTTGTGGTGTTTTCGAAGACGGAAAATATATTTATACGACTGAAAAAATAGAAGAAAATATTCCAAATACAGATTTTAAACTGGTATATCTGGGTGAGAAGGTATTGGAAGTTCTGGAAAATAAAAAAGTATATTCGGAACTGATCAGGTATTACATAGTTGAAAATCTTAAGAAAATAAAGATATATGATCAGTATCGTAAATATGCCTGCAGAAGCAATATAACAAGCAGATGGATTATGACAGAGAAGGGATTTCAGACATTTTCTTCGAGAGATAAACAAATCAGTCTGGAAAGAAAATATAATGTGGTAGTCTACATTCAGGACAATGGGAAAGCATATTTAAAAATAGATACATCAAGCATATTTTCATCCAATCAGACAGTGGCAGATCTTATTGCTCAAGGAGTAGATCCAAGAGGGATGGAAGTAAAAAATGAATGGGCAAAAAATTTTCAGGTTGGAATTTTGAAAGAGATATGCAATTATACAGTTACGGATAAGATTGACTTTGCGGATAGTTTAAAAGCCTATTATGTGGATACAAAAAAAGAGAGCTACAGAGTAGAGAATCTTCCAGATGATACTCTGGTGGTGACGGTAGAATTACAGCCAGGAAAGAATTATCCGTATTATCCACAGGCATTGAAGCCGGTTTTGACGAGAGAGAAAATTGGTCAGATAGATCCTGCTTTTTCGCTAAGCATTGAACGTTATGTAAAACGTGATATGGCGTTAAGAATTGAATTAGATAAAAATTTTATTCAGGATATTGGAAAAATCACCCAGATAGGTAATCTGGAATTTGAACAGGAGATGTGTCAGGTAGCCGATTTAGGTTACAAAAGGGGAACTATACAATTGCCAGTATTAACATGTGGCAGAAATAGAGAACTGAGATGTGGGGAAGAATTTAAAGTCTTCAATTATGGATTTTACTATAAACCAGAAAAAAAGATAAAAATTGGATACATTTATCCAAAAAATCAGATAAATTTGATGAAAGCTGTAGCAAATGCGATTTGTGATTTTGCTGCAAATGGAAGATATCATGGAGAAAAAGATGCATATATTGTTGAAGGATTGCTGGATATTCAGATGAAACCAATAGCAATAGAGGAGTATGCACTAAATGATATTACAGATTATAAGCGTGCAGCGAATCATCTGAGAAAAATTGAAGATATGGATATTGTAATTGGAATTGTTCCAGATGAAATGGATGATGATGGACCGTATAATCCGTTTAAGAGTATTTGGGCAGAAGTAAACATACCTTCTCAGATGGTCAGTGTAAAAACTGCCAGACTGTTTGAGAGGGGAAAGGCAGAAGGAAACAAAACGAAGTATTACTTACACAATATTTTACTGGGGATTCTTGGAAAGGCAGGAGGTATTCCATGGATTATAAAAGAAATGCCTGGAAATGTTGATTGTTTTGTTGGGCTGGATGTTGCAACTGTAGAAAAAGGAATCCATTTTCCTGCCTGTTCAGTTGTTTTTGACAAACAAGGGCGCCTTCTTGGATTTTATAAACCTAAAAGTGCACAGAGAGGTGAAAAGATTACAACGAAGATTCTTCGGGACATTTTTGATCAGGTTATATTCTCTTATGAAGACAAATTTGGCGATAAACCTAAGAGCATTATGATTCATAGAGATGGTTTCAGCAATGAAAATGATGAATGGTATCAGGAGTATTTTGGTGAAAAGGAGATTGCTTATACTATCGTAGAGGTTCGGAAAAATATTAGTTCAAAACTTGTTTTGATTGAAGATGGTGAAATCAAAAATCCAACAACAGGATATTGTGTCTACAATAAAGAGAAGGCTTATCTTGTTACAACAAATATGAAAAATAAAAAGGGTTCGCCTAATCCATTACTGATAGAAAAGAAATGCGGAAATATTTCTATGGGCGATGTTTTGAAACAGGTACTTTATCTGTCACAACTGCATGTTGGTTCCACGCAGAAAATGCGTTTGCCGATTACAACAGGATACGCAGATAAGATATGTAAAAATCGGGAATTCGTACCGGAAGGAAAGATGAATCAGAGGTTGTTTTTTCTGTAATGAAATGGTAACGGGAGATTTAACATGACGTTTACGAATGACAATATCAGTCAGGTGTTTTCGCGCTATATAGAAAATTTTGTGAAAATCAATGAAGATGAGCATGAAGAATATTATAAATGGCAGGTGTGTCATGAGTTTAAAAACTAGAGGGTCTGACCATCTAACTATATAAATTACTTTTTGATGAAAGACTGGGTAGCTAATCCAGTCTTTCTAGGTTCTCTTATATCTTAATATGTGTACTACCTACTTTTATAAGTAGATAGATAATTGCTGCAGTTATTAAACTGAACAGCTTTGGATTACAATTAGCAATCTTTTTTTGAATGTAGATGGCAATATCCGTCCAGAATATGCCTAAAAGAAATAAGAGAAAATCCACATCCAGCGCCATCTTGATGAAACTCATCATCATTTCTCCTTTATTAACTTTTTTGGACTTACGTTAGAAATAAAACCTAGCAGCCAAAGTTAATAAAGGGATGGTTCTGGGGGATATAATGTAACAGATAATAAAGAAGAAAATGAGAGCTAATCAAGATGGCGCTTAATTAGTGTGATTTTGAAACGCTCGTGTTTAGTTCGTTCAATTATGTAAATAACTGTACATAATATAATTTGAATTATTCACGAATATCGACCTCCTTTATTTTTTCTGTTACATCTTATATTTTATACCTGTTTGGAAAAAAAATCAAATAAAAATTATCATATTACGATGACTTAACATATAGGAAGTTACTGTTCAGAGGTTAGCTGGACATGAGAAAACCGATGGTGTAGACTAATAATAGTCAATG
>ENA-OPAL01000352-OPAL01000352.1-human-gut-metagenome-genome-assembly--contig:-NODE-352-length-37081-cov-5.756063_pt1 | contig 37081 bp, 29 predicted proteins | sample MGYA00241057_ERZ501430 | MGnify/ENA primary metagenome ERZ501430 (study PRJEB25962, sample SAMEA2042506) | human gut metagenome | biome: human gut; feature: human-associated habitat; material: faeces...
CTGCAGCCACTCGGCCGTTCCCGGCTCAACGCCGGAAAACTGCAGATCCACAAAAACATCATCCACGGCTGCGCTCCACGGTGCAACCTGAATGTTAATGTTTGTTACGGCACCGGCATTAACGGAAACGCTCTGCATCTGATAGCCGGTCAGCACCCTGTCGCCGACTTCCGCCAGCAGGCGTTCATAATCGCCGCGCGCGGCATTAATACTAACGCTGTCTTTATCGACAAAAAGCTGCTCGGCCACAACCTGCATGCTTTTACCCATTCTGTCAAGAAGTACCCGGCTTGTAGCCCCATTATCGGTAATCTGCACATCAACGCGCTCTACCGGCTCGGCAAAGGCAGGCAGTGCAGCCATACAAAGGCAGCACACCAAAAGCTTTATTAACCACATAACTTGTTAATCAGAACTGGCCGCCGAAGCTGAAGTGGAACCTGCCGCCGTCATCGCCCCAGCCATAGTCAAGTTTAACCGGGCCCAGCGGGGAGTTAATGCGCATGCCGACACCAATGCTGTTTTTAATAAGGCCAAGGTCAAATTCGTCTTCAAAACGTTTATCCCATGCATAGCCGTTATCGGTAAAGAGTACGCCCTGTACTTTTTTGATAATCGGGAAGCGGTATTCGAGCGTAGCCTTCAACATACTGTTGCCACGGAACTGGTCATCTTCATAACCGCGCAGGCCGTCGTTGCCGCCCATCGAGAAGCGCTGGCTCAAAGGCATATCGCCGTCAGCCCAGCCTGCACCGAGGTTCAGTGCCCAGACATTTTCGCCGCCGGCACGGTAGTAATAACGCCAGTCGCCGGTGAATTTGGTGAAGTCAAAATCGCCGCCAAGGCCGGCCCATTCTACGCTGTAGCCGATACGTTTGCCTTCATGCGGGTCATAAATGTTATCGCGCGAATCGAATACACGGCCAACTGTAATACTGCGAGTAACGCCAAAGTTTTCTTTACGGCGCTCTGCCGCAGTTTCAGGATAATTATATTCAGGCTTATTATAAGGATTATCATCAAAAATATCTTCATAATACTGATCATTATCATTTTCATAACCATCTGCCGGACCTTTATAAATATCGTCACGGTTTTTCAGCGTTACATAGTTGCTGATAAATTCATTATCGGTTCTGCGGCTGAAAGTTAATTCCTGGCCGCGGCGCTTTTTATCGTAACGCGCAATTTCGTTGGCGTCGATATCATAGTCTGCATATTCGTTGGTAACATCATACAATACAATGCTTGCCTTGGTTTCCTTATCGTCAATCCACGGTTTTACATAGGTAAATTCATGGTTCTTGTTATCTACGCCGCCGAACTCCCAGCGTACATTAACGCTGTCGCCGGTGCCGCGGAAGTTTCTGTCACCGACGGAAACCATGCCGATAAAGCCGTCAGCGTTACTGTAGCCTGCGCCGATACCGAAAGTACCGGTGTTCATTTCCACAACAGTAATTTCAATTTCCACGGCATTAGGTTCCTGGCCCGGGTTAAGTTTAATATTTACGTCTTCAAAATAACCGAGGTTATAAATGCGCTGCATGCTGCGGCGGGCATCCTTGGCGTTAAACGGCTCGCCTTTTTTCAGCTTCATTTCACGGGTAATAACGTAATCTTTGGTTTTTACGTTGCCTTTAACCTTAAAGTCTTCAACAATGCCTTCGTTTACAAGTAAAAGCAAAGTGCCGTCCGGCAGCATACGGATATCAGCCACGCGCGCCAGAATATAGCCCTGCTTGTTGTATTCCGCTTCAAGGCGCTGCACTTTGACATTAACGTCTTTAATATTAATTATCTGGTCTTTCGGCAAATCAAGAATTTTTTCGATTTCGGAAGTGGAAATTTTGGTATTGCCTTCTACTTCCAGCTTTTTATAAACAGGGTTCTCCAGTACATGATAGGTAAGCTGCACGCCTTCCGGAACTTTGGTAAATTCCGGCTGCAAATCATAATACCAGCCCAAACCGTAAATTGCGTGCAAATCTTTGGCAAGGCCTTCCTGAGTTAACTGCATGCCCGGTTTTGTGGTAACAACTGCTTCGATATCTTCGGCTTTGGTAATTTTATTGCCTTTTACGGAAATCTTTGTTACCAGCTGTCCGATATACGGTGCTGCCGGTTCACTGGCACGTCTCTGCTGGGCAACAGGCATATTCAAAACAGGTTCCTGCGCCATGGCATTGGTCTGTGCGTTTTGCTGCATTGCCTCCTGTGCCGTACGCTGCTGTTCCTGCTCGGCCTGCCATTTCTGGCGTTCTTCTACCGTCATTGGGCGCAGGCTGCCGTCTGCTTCTCTAATCATCGGCTCTTTAATTTCAGCGGGCTGGCTTTCTCCCGCGGTAATCGGTCCGTCAGCTTCATCGCTTACAGCAGTTTCACCGGTTACTGCCTGAGCACCGCTTTCATAAGGCTCGGAAGCTGCGCCCTGCTGTGCATTTTCGGCCGCAGAAGTTTCACTGCCCTTTGCGGCATCTTCTTTTTCGATGCCGCTGCCGCCTTCACGCACCACGCCTTTGCCGGGAACAATTTCTACAATCCTGCCGCCGGATTTTTTAGTACCGTCACTTTTATAATTCGGGTCAGAAATATCTTCCGAAGGATTGTTATGCATATAATAAGTATATTTGCCGTCCTTACCCTTTTTAGGGAAAGATTTGCCTGATTCTTCCTGCGCTTTTCTTGCCTGTTCCAGCGCTTTCTGGCTGACAATCTGCTCCTTGCCGCCAATGGTCATAGTCTGATTGGCAACTACATCCGCTGCGGACTGATTCTGTTCGGCCGCCCACACAGGCGCAGCCATCAGCATGGCTGCCAGACTCAAGGACAACTGTGCATATTTTCTCTTGTTCATTCAAATCCTCCCTAACTAATCAGCATCCTGCAGAACCTGCCTGCCTGTTCTGACAAGCTGCTGCATATCTGTTTCAGCTAAATAATTTTTATAATTTGTATTGTTTTTTATATTTGACTCAGCAGGTTCTGCCGCCTTAACAGCATCCTCCTGCCGGGTTTTATCCGTCTTGCCTGTCTGCTGCAGCTGCGGTTCAGCCTGCTGCACCACAGCGCTCTGCATAACCTGAGGTTTTTCCTCTCCGTCATGCGTAATGCCTGCATACCACCAGCCGCCGTAGCCCGCCAGTACCAAAAGCACTGCCAAAGCCGCTGCCAGCTTCTGCCTGTTCCATACACTGGCAAAGCCGCGTTTTTCACGCAGATAGCGGATGGATGCCTCTGCCAGCATCAAATCAAGCTCCCCGCGCAGGCCGTTGTTTTTGCGGAAGCTGCGCTGGGCATTGTCCAGACTGCATTTTACATCATCTATATTTTCGTAAATATCTTTTGCCACCGCTAAACTCCTTTCTGCACAGACTGATAAATATATAATCTGTTTTTTCAGGAAATTTTATCAGGGCAAAATTTATTATATTTTCCCATATTCCGCCGTTAAAATCAATAATAACCTAAAAAAAGCACAAAAATACCAGTTTTCTCCGATTAGCTTCTTTTTAAATCGGCCATAAAATGTGACAGCATACCACGGATACGTTTTACCCCCTGCTTCTGCAAACGGTAAATATGCCCGAGGCTTACATGGATGCTGTCTGCCATATCGGCAGCACTGCGGTCTTCCAGATAAATGCCCGTCAGCACCTGCTGTTCCTTGGCGGGCAGACGCTGCAAAGCCTGAGCCACCCTGTCTGTAATCATATTCAGCTCGGCTTCTTCAAACGGCGTCCTGCCGGAAGCAGCCAGCACATCAGCCCAGGCTATGCCTGCCGCATTGGTATCGTCCAGCGAAAAACTTTTTGCGCCGTCCTCCACATGCAGAAAATCAAGCATTCTGCCGCGTATGCGGTGCACAGCAAATACGCTGAAGGCTATGCCGCGTTTATAATCATAACGCTCTGCCGCCTCCAACAGCCCGAGCATGCCTTCCTGCACAAGCTCCATTGTCTGCTGTTCAGGCAGCTTGAACCCGGCCGCCGTTTTAAAAACCAGCGGCTGGTAAGACGTCATCAATTTATTATACGCCTCTTGGTCACCTCCGGCATAGCGCTGCCAAAGCTCCGTTTCCTCCTCACGGGAAAGCAGCGGCGTTTTCTGCAGCTCTGCCAGATATTCTTTCAGCATGGGCATACCTTCCTTAAATATTAATTAAACATTCTTAAAATTTACTTAAAAAGTAACTTTATATTCAACGCCATACCAGTCTTCGGTGGTATCGTAATCTTTGTTGCGTTCATAGTTAATGCTCATATGGCGCGAAATATCATACTGGGCAAAAATGCTTTCATGTTCGCTGTCGGAACTTACCGTATAGCCGACAAGCAGATTATCCGTCAGATACTTGCTTACCAGAATATTATACTGGTCTTTTTCATCCTCGGTAAGCTCGCCTTCTTCACGCCCAAGGCTGTGCCCCGTGCGCAAGCGTCCGGAATAAATCATAAATTCATTAAGCCCAAGCGTTTCCTTAAAGATTTCTTCCACGTCGCCCAGCACCGTCATTTCCAGGCCCACCGTCATCAGGTTCTGGAAGTCATCCTGCGTTACTCCCTGGTTTGTGCCGGTTACTTCGCGCTGCAAAGTCAGCATTTTTATAATCTGGTCTTTAGTCAGCGCCGGGTCACTGCGCAGAATCATTTCCATCTGCTCAAGCGGCCCCGTAACGCGCAGGAAAATATCATAGCGTCTGAAGCGCGTAGTAGCATCAAGGTTTACCGTCGGCAGCACATCGCCGGGCACCGGCCATGCCACCGAAGCATTGTGAATTTCAAACGGCGTGCGCAGATAGGTTATGGTTCCCTTATCCACCTTAATGTTGCCGTCTATATTAGTATACACTGTACTGCCGGTAACATGCAATCCTCCGGAAAGCCACAAATCGTACAAATATTTGTTGTAAAGGTGAATATCCGGCCCAAGTGTTACCTTAACATCCAGCCCGTAGTTGCTGCTGCCTTCGGAAAGCTCCGGTATCGTAGGCATATTGACAAGCACATCGTCCAGACGGATATCTGCCTGAATATGCGGGCGGTAGCCAATGCCGCCGCGGCGGATGCCTTCTTCCGTATCGGTGCGGATAAAATAGCGCTGCGGAATGATGCCCGCCGTGCCGTTAATACGCCCGGAGAAAATTTCCGAAGCTATTTCCGCATCTTTAAAGACGGCGTTGATGATATAGGTTTTATCTTCCTGTGCGCGCAGGGCGTAGTTGCCGGAAGCAGTTACCGTGCCTTTGCCCATCTGCACCGAAAATTCATTAAGCTGAATGTCGTTGCCGGTAAAGTCAACGTCAAGATTAATATTATCAAATACCGTATACGCATCCTTCAGTTTCATTGAACCGCCGTGAAGGGTTACTTCGCCGTAAACAAGCGTTTCTTCCAGCGTACCGGCCAGAGTTATCTGCCCAAGAGTTTCGCCAACGCCCCACTCAACCATCGGGGTTAAAAGGTGCAGCAGCCCGAGGCGCGCATTATCAAGGTTAACCTTAATATTCATGGACGCTGCCGGATTACGGCGCTGCTCTTTGCTGCGCAGCAAATCAAGCGGTATATCGCCGCTGGCACTTAATTTATAAATATCTTTGTTCAGCTGGGCATTTTCCAGGCGCAGCGTATCGTTGGCAAGGCTCAGTTTCGCCGTCAGGGCATCAAAGCCGATGCCTTCAACATCGCCGTCAACAAGGTCTATGTCCGCATTACCCTGCGGATTTTCCAAACTGCCGTTCAAAGCAAGCGACATATCAACTTTGCCGTTTAATTTTACCGGTGCATCCATCAAAGCCGTAATTATAGCCGGGTTTGCATGCTGCGCCGAAGCGCTGATATTAAGTTCATGCGTATGCAGGTTTACCCAGCCGCCGGCATTTACTGAACCCGGCGTTTCTTCCACAGCCGTTTTGCCGTTTGTTTCCGGAGCGCTTTCGGTAAGTTTCAGTTCGTCAAAACTTAAAATGCCGTTTTGCAGGCGTCCTTTAAAGCGCATGGAATCATAGCTCAAATCTTTAACTTTTATCTCGTAAACGCGCATGTCGGCAAAAATGCCGCTGCCCCTGCCGCGCGGGTTAATCTTCAGGTGGCCGTCTGCCAGCCCGTCAATATCAAGTTCCACGCGTGCCATTTTTAAAATGGAGCGCAAATTGCCGTAAATAAAATCGACATTGCCTGTTAATGTGCGTTCAACGGTATCCAGAGAAAGTTCGGCAGCAAACCTGCCGTCTGGCGACTGTTCAAACGACGCCTCCACGCGGTTATTATGCCTGCCGTCTGCAGTAAGCGTACCAAGAATGTTTTTAAGTTCTTCGCCGTTAATAAACACAGCGTCACTGCTGATGCTGCCGTTAAATTCCGGATGCGTAAGCGTGCCGGTAAGGCTGCCCTGGGCGTTAACAAAGCCGTCAAGCGCCACGGTATCGTCGCTGATGGGCAAAGCGCCCAAATCCATATCGGTTATATCAAGGGTAAAATTAAGGTTCTGTGCCGCATCCATGGTGCCGCTCAGCGAAGCCTCGGTGGAAAGTGCCTTAATATAGCCTTCGGTAAGGCGCAGGCTGCCGTCTGGCGCATAATAATAGCGTCCGCTAATTTTATCTATCAAGAAACCTTCGGCACTGCCGTCAGTCAAAAGCAGGCTGCCTTCAATTTCCGGTGAAGATATCGGGCCCATAACGCTTACTTCGTTATCAATGTTGCCCGTAAGTTTAACACCAAGCGCCGCAGCTGCCACCAGAGGTTCCGCGCGGATGCCTTTGGTGCTTACGGTTACGCTTACCACAGGTTCGGCGCCGCCAATATCCACCATGCCGTTAATAAGGTTATACCCCTGTTCCATGGCAACGCGGTAATCGGTTAAATGCAGCACACTGCCGGACATGTAAATTTTGCCGTGTGCTTCGGGGAATACCAGCCCCGCAATATGTACGTTTTTAACCTGCGTATTGGCGTAAAAATTAATGCCGTTCAAATCGCCGCCAAACTTAAATCCGGCGGTTGCCGTGCCGCTGCCGTTTTGCCCAACAGCCGTAAAGAAGCTGTCCAGCGGGAAATTAACCATTTTGCCGCTGCCGCTGAATGACCCGTCAAACATAACGCTGCCTGTCAGGTTCAGCGCGCCGCCGTCACCCGCAAAAGCCGCAAACTTTTCAATTTCGCAGCTTTCACTGCCAACCAGCGCTTCAAAATCGACATCGCTCATCTGCAAATCACGCCATCCAAGGCGGTCCATATTACCGGCAACGGTCAGATTTGTTTCGCCTTTTACACCGGTCTGCCCGTGAATGGCAAGCAAGCCGTCCAAATCAACAGTATCTTCTTTAAACCCTTCCAAAGCAAAATCCGTAATGCCGGAAGCGTTTAAAACGGCAAAAACTTCGCCATCTTTAATGTTGTATTCGCCGTCAAGGCGCAAGTGGCCCTGAGCCACATCCACACCGGCTTCATCAAGCATTATGCGGCTGTCCACAATGGTAAAGGGCAAATTCAGATTAGTAAATTCTTCACCCTGCAAAGCAAGTTTTGCCGCTTTAATTTCACCCTTGCCCTGAATTCTTTCAAGGTCGTTAAAATCTACATCGCAGTTTATCTGCGCCGTATTTCCGTCAACGGTAAACGCTAAATCTTCAAGCTTTACCTCACGCCCGTCAGCCTCAATGCTGCCTGCCAGTTCAACAGGCAGCGGCTCCCCGCCAAACAGTGCTTCCGCCGCAAGCTGAATACTGCCCTTGCCGCTTAAGCTTGTATTTGCGCCATCGTTTTCCCAGATAAGGTTCAAGCCGTCAACTTCACCGGCAAGTTTCTGCACAGGTGCGTAAGCGGCAGCAAAACCACCAAAGTCCGTTAACGTAAATTTTTCTGTTTTTAAAGCAAGCCGCCCATGGGCATTGCTGTCTACCACACCGGCAATTTTTAATTCTTCGCCGCCGTAAACAACGGTGCCGTCAACAGCAAAGTTCGGGTTGCCGCTGCCGTCAAGCGAAGCATTAACGCCAAAATTCCAGCTTCCGTGCGGAGTTTCTACCGATACGGTACCGTCTTCAATAGCAAGATAGCCGTAAAAAGGCGTTTCCGAAGAATCTGAAGGCTTTAAAAAGTTACGCAGGTTCCACTCATCTTTGGCGTTCATTTTTAAATACAGCTGCGGACGCACCAGTTCTATATCCGACAGCGCGCGTGCAGGCGCAGCAAGAGCCTGCAAAGGCGAAACGGAAAATCTCGCCTCCGGCACCTGTGCAATGCGCTCTCCGTCCGTGCCGCTTACCTGTAAACCGTAAGCAGTAAATTGCAGGCGTCCGTTCCAGTCAAAACGCTCTACCGTAACGGTACCGTTTATATAATTTTGCGACATGGTTTTAACAAGCTCCGGCACCTGCGCCAGATACTGCGGCGCAATAAATTTAACTGCCGCCACATAAAGCGCTGCCGTCACTGCCAAAACCAGCAGGAATATTTTCCAAAATCTGTTCATATCTGCCTCCGCAGAAAAAATTATAATTTGACAGTTTATGTATTCTACGTTAAAAATAATCTTCCTGCTGTTTCAAAACAGAAAAAGCATTACACCTTAAATTTTACAAGATGTAATGCTTTTCAATACAAATTAGTTTAATTTTATTCTGCTGTCTGTTCAGCAGCTGCCGTATTTCCGTTTTCGGCAGCGGTGCTTGCAGCATTTTCAGCCGCAGGCTGTTCTGCGTCAGCAGTGTTTGCCGGTGCCTGTGCACTGTCATTAGCTGCGTTTTCAGTTTGAGCCGCTGCGTCAGTACCTGCACTCTGTGCATCGGCGGATTGTGCAGCAGTATCTTCAACCGGTTCGGGGAAGGTTCTCGGTTCCGGTACGGGAACACCTACGCCCATGGAAGTATTGAGGGCTGCTTTAGAAGTATTGTAGTTATAGAGAGCCTGGTAATAGTTGGTTTTGGCCTGCGTCAGGGCTTCCTGCGCATCCATAACGTCGATATTGGTACCAACGCCAGCCTGATAACGTACAACTGCGATATGGTAATCTTCTTCCGCACTTGCTACTGCAACCTGAGCTGTGGTAATGCGTTTTTCAGCTTCACGCATGCTTAAATAATCGGTGCGTACTTCAAGTTCAACATTGTCTTTTATCTGGCGCTGGGATTCCTTTGCTTTGGCAAGGTTTTCCTGCGCTGCATGAATCTTAGACCACGTTACGCCGCTGTCAAACACGTTCATGCTTGCAGTTACGCCAACGCTCCAGTTTTCATCGTCATCGCCCGGCCAGTCGCTGCCGTTGCCGCCCCAGTTATTGCTGGCATTAGCGTATACCTTAGGCATATGCCCACTGCGCGCTACAACCAGTGCCGCTTCTGCCGAATCAATGGCGTATTCAGCCTGTTTCAGTTCAGGGCGGTGCTGTTCGCTGTAAGCCAGGCAGTAAGCCATATCGTTTTCGTAAGGCTCATACTGCAGCCTGTCCTTCAGCAAAAGGGTAGTACCAAGCGGTGTGCCGATAATATTATTTAAAGTAGCTTCAGCAACATCATATTGGTTGGAAGCAGTAATATAATTCTGCTGTGCGTTGGCAAGCTCAACTTCACTGCGCAGTACGTCTGCACGAGCTACAATGCCTACATTGTACTGGGCAATAACATTATCCAGATGCGCCTGCAAACGGTCAACCGATTCCTGGCGCAGAGCTTTCATGTTGGTTGCGTTAAGCATATTAAAATAACCGGTAGTTGCGGTTTCCTTCATTTCATTATAGGCCTGTTCTTCAGCGGAAAGCATGCTGCGGTAATTAGCCTTGGCCTGGCCAATCTGCCCCTGCAGTTCGCCGCCCGTAAAAATAGGCAGGCTGGCAGTAATGGAGTTGCTGTGGCTGTTGCCTATGCTTTTATTGTACGAAGTGCCTATAAGCTCCCCAGCATTATTATAAATAGGATTTAAACGGTTATCGGCATAACCATTACGACCCGTGCTGTGGCTCAGGCTGATGCTGATGCCGCGCGCCCCTTTAGCAGCACTGTAATCAGCTTTAGCAGCTTTTCTGTTGTATTCTGCAATTTTTACACTCGGATTGGTAAGCAGCGCCCTCTGGATGGTTTCTTCCAAATCCAGTTCCAAAGTAGCGGCAAAGACGGACTGGGAGCACAGCACGCTTAATGCAGCCGTCAGTGCCAGCACGTTTTTTGCTTTTTTATAACTGAACATTTCATTTACCTCCAATCATTGACTGATTAGTCAGTGCTTAAATTTTATATTTTTTAACCCTAAAAGTCAACTGTTTTTTCAAAAGTTAACAAACTTTTAAAAATAGGTGCGCACACCAACATAGGTGTTGCTTTTGCTGCCATGGCGCAAATCGGTCTGCTCGCCCAAAAGCGAGAAATTATCGTTAATTTTAAGCTCGCCACCAAGTTTTACTTTGGTATCGTCAAAATCATATACCTGCGTATAAAGGCGGAAACGGTCGGCTATATTATAGCCAAGCCCCACGCCGAACTCGCCCTGCATGCTGCCCATGCTTACATCGGCGGCATCAAACTGCTTGCCAAACTGTAAATCCAGTTTGTTGCTGTCGCCAAGGTCATAGCCGCCCAGGTAAAAAAAAGTGTCGTCCTGCGGGCGGAAGGTTACGCCCAGATTGCTGCGCCAGTCACCGCCTTCTGCGCTGTGCGTAACATCGGCGCTTATTTCTGCCGTTTCCAGAACGCCCAGCATGCGGTTGGCTTTTTCGCTTGCCTCGCGTGCATTATGCAAAGTGGCTTTTAAATCATCTTCGGTCTGCGGGTCGCTGGCAACTTTTTCCAAAAGTTTGCTGGCTTCTTCAATTCTGGCACTTGTTTTGGCCATGTTCTCTACAATTACGGCAAAATTCTGCCCGGTATGCCCGGCATTAACCTCGCCGATAATATTCTGCATGCTGTCGGCCGTTGCGTTCATGCGCGCCGACATTTCGCTCAGCTGCTTAACCATGCTGTTAATCTGCTGCTGGTTGTCAACCGCCACATCAGCCATTACCTTGGTAAAAGTATTCATGTTGGCACTGATGTCTTTCATATTGATGAAACCCTCACGCAGCGACTGCTGCACTTCCGGGTCGCCAAACACATTGTCAAGAGCATCGGCAATGTTTTCCAGTTTTTCAAGCGCATCGCCGGACGCGCTCATAAAGGTGTCAAACCCGCCTCCGGGAACGCCTTTAACCCTGTCGCCGTCCTCCAGAAAAGCGCTTACTGCACGCGGCGGCGGCTGGATATCGACAAATTTTTCTCCCAAAATGCCGTCGGAATTAATGGAAAACGTCGATTCCTGCGGAATGCGCACATTGTCGTTAATTTCGGCGGTAACTTCAATCCCGTCCTCGTTAACGGCAAGACCTTTAACGGTGCCTACCTGCACACCGGCATAGCGCACCATGTTGCCCTCCATCAGCCCGGCAACCTGCGGGTAATCTATTGTAATGTCGTATTTGTCACTGCCAAAGCTGAATGTTCCCAGAAAGGTTATCATCGCTGCCAAAATTGCGGCTCCGCCCAGGGTTATTGCGCCTACTTTAACTTCACTGGAACTCATTTTATCACCTGCTCTTTAATCTCGCGCCCTTCTATAAAGGCCTTTACAATCGGGTTGGTGTTGTTTTTCATTTCTTCCGCCGTGCCTATGGCAACGATATGCCCTTCATAAAGCATTGCCACGCGGTCCGCCGCGTAAAACGCCGACTGCATGTCATGCGTTACCAGCACCGAGGTTACATGCAGCTGCTCCTGCGTCTTTTTTATAAGCCGGCTGATATTGCGGCTCATAATCGGGTCAAGCCCGGCCGTCGGTTCGTCATACAAAACTATTTCCGGGTTTACCGCAATGGCGCGGGCAAGCCCCACGCGCTTTTTCATGCCGCCGCTCAGTTCCGCCGGGTACAAATTCTGCGTACCGGGCAGGCCAACCAAATCAAGCATCTGCGTTACAATGCCCTGTATTTCTTCATCGCTTTTATCAGTATGCTGGCGCAGCCCGAAAGCGACGTTTTCGCCTACTGTTAAAAAGTCAAACAGTGCCGAATACTGAAACACCATGCCCATTTTCATGCGCAGGCGGTTCCAGCCGTCTTCATCAAGCCCGCTTACATCTTCGCCCTGAATGAAAATCTGCCCTCCGTTCGGCTCCAGAAGCCCAATCATCGAGCGCAGCACAGTGCTTTTGCCTGTGCCGGAAGGGCCGAGCACCGCCAGCGTTTCGCCCTTATAAACGTCAAGGTCAATATTGTCCAGCACCGTATGCGTGCCGAAGGTGATATTCAATTGGCGCAAACTGATAACCGCTTCTGCCATTTAATTTACCTCATACATACAGCACTGCCGATAAAAAGTAGTTGGCAATAAAAATTAAAATTATCGAAAGCACTACGGATTCCGTCGTGGCAAGGCCTACGCCTTCGGCACCCTGTTTGGCGCCCAGCCCCTTATGGCTTGCCACAATGGCAATAATGCCGCCGAAAACCATGCTTTTAAGCATGCCGCCGGTAACATCAAAAATATCGGCAAATACTTTAATGGAATTAACATATGTAAAATTACTGATACCCGCGTAATAATGGGCAACCACCCAGCCGCCGATATTGCCGATGCCGTTGGCAAAAACAATAAGCACGGGCATCATCAGCACTGCCGCCAGAAAGCGCGGCACTACAAGGTATGTTATCGGGTTGGTGGCCATTACTTTTAAAGCGTCAATCTGTTCGGTTACCTTCATGGTGCCAAGCTCCGCCGCTATGGCTGCGCCTATGCGCCCGGCAACAACCACGCCGGTAAGCACGGGCACAAGCTCGCGCCCAAGCGCGATTGCCACTATGCCGCCAACGGAAGAAGCAGCGCCGAAACGCACAAATTCCGTTGCCGTCTGCAGGGCAAAAACCATGCCGGTAAAAAGTATCGTCATCAGCACAATGGGCAAAGAATCGGCGCCGAGCCTTGACATCTGCCGTATGGTTTCCCTGGCATCTGCATTTTTCAGCCGCGCAGCCGTATCCAGAAACAGCTGCATTATGCGCCCTGTATCGTGGCACGACCTGATGACAAAACCGCCCACGGCCGCACATATTTTTTTCAGCATCGGCCTCTTCCTTTCCCAAAAAATTTAAGTTATTTTTATATAATTCAAGATAAAGCAAAAATTCCCTGCTTATTTTAAACCGGGCTTTTTAACGTTTTTGTAAATTTTTCAGCCGGTAACTTCAACCATAATGTCTGCCGTGCCGTCCACGATAAAATTCATGGTTGTTTTCTGCTTGGCAGGCGTGCCCGCAAGAGCCGCCGCAAAGCCGGTATCCTGCTGCTGCGCCGCCATATCCGGGTCCGGCAGGGCCGCTATATCCACAATGATTTCGTTATTCTGGTCCGCATTGTTAATATCGGCAATAAAATCTTTTAAAGTGCGGCGCTGCGGCTTTTTGGCAGCCGGTATGCCTTCTTCCTGCTGGCGTTTCATCAGCTCCTGCATCCACGCCAGGCTGCTGCCCCCGCGCACATTCAGCGCCATTTTGCCCGGGCGCTGCTGTTTGGGCACGGTAAATTTAACCGTTCTTGTAAATTTTTCCGCACGGTAAGGCTGCAGTTCCACATCAATAGCCAGTTCTTCACCCGCGCGCACGTTAAGCTTCTGCGGCCGCGCGGAAATTATTTCCGCAACTTCCGGCTCGGTACCGAGCACCACATTTGCCTCTATGTTATAAACGTCAATTTTTTCAAACTTATTCTGCGCCAAAAGCGTTGCCGCCTGCACCAGTTCCTGGCTTATCATTTTTAAAACGCCGGCATCTGCATAATACATGTTTTCGCGCTGAATTTTAATTTGTTCACCGCCGGCGCTGCGCCCGTCAATACGGAAGTTAAAACGTGCCGTGCCGCCGCCTTCCCTGTCTGCAACGCGCGTAACTGTGTTATAGGTTACGGCGTCAACCATCGAAGGCAAAAGCGCGTCGTCGTCAATAAGCTCCGTGCGCGCACTGCCGTTAACACCGCGCGAAGAATCGGTAACGGAAACATACATGGGTATTACCTTCGGCGGAGCTCCTATTTGGGCCGCAATACCCGCGCCGCGGTCCTGCGTTACGGTGCCTATGGTTGCCCCGAGGTTGCCCACTTTGTAAGCGCTTTGCAAATTGGGCAGCGAAGCCAGAATCCAGGCCCGCTCCAGAAAATAATTGCTGTCACCGCGCTGCATAAAGGGATGCCCGAAAGCAAGCAGGCTGCCGTCATCGCCAACCCAGGTTACAGTGCCCAGTGCGCCAAGGCGGATATCGCCGCGGATTAAGGAAACGCCGATAGCGCTGCCCGGTTCGATGGGCTTGTCGGAATTAAAACCACCGCTGCCGCCCGCTCCGGTAGCCTCCAGCCCCAGAGGCGCAAGCTTGCTGTTTAAATAGTCAAGCCCTTTGGGCGTAAAGCCGCCCGCCATCAGCATTGTGCTTTTTGGTACAAGTTCGGAAGGGCGCGGGCTTGTTTCGTTCAGTAAATCAAGCATCCGCCCGATGGGCGTTAAAAAGCAGTAATGAGGGTCGTTAAACTCTTTGCCGAAAGCAACGGCGCCGACCAGCCTGCCGTTAATATACACCGGGCTGCCGCTCATGCCCTGCGCAACACCGCCGCTTTTTTCGATAACGTCGCCGCTTGTGCGCACAAGTATGCTGTACCCTCCGGCTTCACTGCCGGTAACGCCGATAACTTCAACGTTAAAGTTTTCGATATTGTCGCCGTTAATAACCGTTTTGCCAATGCCCTGCATGCCCGGGCGGATATCTTCCACCGGCATCAGCGGCACATTGGCAGCACATAATAAAGGCAAACTGAATATAAGCAAAATACTAAAAATAAAAAGCAATAATTTTTTTGTGTTCATAAAGTCCCCACATCGCAAATAATGCAAAACCGGCCTGGGCATAAGCCGCACGCCGGTTTAATTCCGTTTAAGCAAAACAGCCGCACGCAGCCTTGGCATGCATGGCTATATTATACTATTTTAAAAATTTTCTGGCAAGCGTCAGCCTTTGGTAGGGAACACGCCCAAGCCTACGCTGACAGGCCTTTCCCTTCCGTCAGAAGGCGTATTTAAAATTTTTCCGTCCAGCACCATTTCGCTGCTGCCGCCACCGTCAAAATTAACGGCCTGCCATGCACCAAGTTTTACAAGGTAAGAAGCAAGCTCCTGAAGCGTCATACCGGCAGAACTGCTGCTGCGGCCGTCCACAACCAGCAGAATAACGGTGCCGTCTTTTTTTACGCCTGCCGCAGTACGGGGCGCACGCCCGCGGGCAATATCGTAAGCAATGTTTTCTTCAGCGCTGCGCACGTCAGCCTTGCCTTCCGCTACCAGAGAAGGACCTGCGCCCACAACAAGTTCCGCTTCATCTGCGGTTTCATTGCCAAGCGTTTCACGCAGGCGCACGCGGTCACCCACCTGTACGCGCTCCAGCACTTTCGCGGCCATGCCGTGCCCCGAAAGCACAACGCTGTCCTTATCAAGTTTCATATTGCCTGCGCTGCTTACTTCCGTAACACGCCCGTTAGCGGCAATGCGTATTTCATAACCGTACTGGTTGGTTTTTGTGCCCGGCCCGTAATAATGCGTGTAAAGCACCACATCATCGGCAATGCGGCTGCGGTTAATGCCCTTTACATCCAAAAAAGTACCCAGTTTGGGGAAGAAAGCACGCCCTCCATAAGCCAGGTCCTGCATAACCATCGGCTTGCCGCCGGCAACAACCAGTGCGCTGCGCGGCTGGCTTTCCATGCCGAGCCATTCACCATCCAGCTTTAAGTTGCCGATAATCCAGCCGTCCGAATCAAAATACGAAGCGTTAACTGCCGCACGTGCGCCGACGGCCTTGGCTGCCTTCAGCAAGGTTCCGCGCCCGTTTTTGTTAACCGCGCCGCTGAACGGTTTTAAAATGTAGCGGTTTTTCGGGGCGATTTCCAAAATATTTACTTCCACCGGCAAACCGTTCATGTCCTCGCGTCTATAAATATGCGTCAACCCTTTGCCCATATCGCTGCTGGTAGATTCCACACGGATGCGGAAAATATCCAGCACCAGACGGTTGGGCTGCTTCAGCACAAACACCTTGTGTTGCGCTTCGCTGTTTAAATCAACAATCAGGCGTGTTTTATCGCCCTTTTCCTGCAAGCGGGCCTTTTTAATAATCGGGTCTTTAACCCTGGAAACAATATCGTCGTCTACTTTTGCATCAAATTCCAGCACAAGCTGTTTTTTGGTGTTCTTAACTTCTTCATATTCAACTTTGCCGTCCAAATCCACAACAAAACGTATTTTGCTGGGGCTGCTGCTGAAGCGGAAATTTTCAACCTCCGCCGCCATTGCGGAAAGCGGCACCATAACAACAAGCAGCGCCGCGGCAAGCAGCCTGCCGAAAGTTTTTAACATAACCTACCTCCGTGAAAAAACAATACACAGCCCGTAAGCTGTGTATTATAAACCATAACTAATCAGTCGTTGCCGACAACAGAACCCGGGCGCAGATTGTTCAGCTCGCTGAGCGCCTTGCCGGTGCCCAAAGCCACGCAGTCCAGCGGGTTTTCCGCAACCGTTGTTTTAATGCCGGTTTCCTCGGTCAGCAGCTGTGCCAGTCCGTCAACCAGCGCGCCGCCGCCGGTAAGCACCATGCCCTTATCGACAATATCTGCCGAAAGCTCCGGCGGGCATTTTTCCAGCACGCCGCGGATGGTGCCGATAATGGAATAAACAGGTTCGCGCAGCGCAGCGCGTGCATCTGCCGAGGTTACCTTAATGGTGGTAGGCCTGCCTGCAATAAGGTCACGCCCCTGCACTTCCATATCCGTGCATTTGCCGTTGGAAAGCACGGTAGCCACGTTCATTTTTATTTTTTCTGCCGTCGGTTCGCCAATCAGCACGTTGTAAACTTTTTTTACATAGCGCACAATTGCTTCATCAAAAGCATCGCCGCCAACGCGGATGGAAGAATCAACAACCACGCCGCCAAGGCTTAAAATGGCAATATCCGTTGTGCCGCCGCCGATATCAATTACCATGCTGCCGCTCGGCACGCTGATGTCAAGCCCTGCGCCAAGCGCCGCTGCAAGGGGTTCTTCTATTAAATAAGTTTTGGATGCGCCTGCCTGCATGGCAGCTTCCAGCACGGCACGTTTTTCTACCGAAGTAATGCCTGTCGGAATGCACACCATAATGCGCGGCTTGCTGAAAAAGCTCTTGCCGGCCACACGCTCCACCACAAATTCCAGCATTTTCTGCGTTACGGTATAATTGGCAATTACGCCTTCTTTCAGCGGACGGATAACGGAAATGCTTTCCGGAACTTTGCCAATCATATCGCGGGCTTCGTTGCCCACAGCCAGAATTTTATTTTTGCTTCTGTTAATTGCCACAACGGAAGGCTCGTTAAACACGATGCCCTTGCCCTTGATATACACCAGAAGATTGGCTGTACCAAGGTCAATGCCTATATCTACACTGTTAAAAAACATACTTTCACCTACTTTTAATCTTTCGTGCCAACGCGCTTAATATCCGCGCCGAGCCTGGTCAGTTTAGCTGCAATTTCTTCGTAGCCGCGGTCGATATGGTAAATATCGCAGATTTCCGTTGCCCCTTCGGCTACAAGCCCCGCAAGTATCATTGCCGCACCGGCACGCAGGTCGGTTGCCCTTACGGTGCAGCCTGTTAAATGGGCCGGGCCGGTAATAACGGCGCTGCGCCCTTCTGTTGTAATATTTGCCCCCATGCGGTTTAATTCAACCACATGCATAAAACGGTTTTCAAAAACAGTTTCGGTAATTTTGCTGCGCCCTTCCGCAACGGAAAGCATTGCCATCATCTGCGCCTGCATATCCGTAGGAAACCCAGGATACGGCAGGGTTTTAATATCAACGGCTTTTAACTTGCCGCTGCCGGCAACGTGAATACGGTCGATATCTTCTTCAACCAGCGCACCGGCCTCACGCAGTTTGGCAATCAGCGGTTTCTGGTGTTCCGGCAGTACGTTTTCAATAATTACATCGCCGCCGGTCATTGCCGCCGCAATCATGTAAGTGCCTGCCTCAATGCGGTCGGGAATAACGGAATGCTGCACGCCGTGCAGCTCGGATACGCCTTCAATGGTAATAACGTTGGTACCGGCGCCGCGCACACGCGCACCCATCTGGTTAAGATAGTTGGCAAGGTCCACAATTTCCGGTTCTTCGGCCGGGTTTTCCAAAACCGTAGTACCATTTGCCATTGCTGCCGCCATCATAATATTTTCGGTTGCGCCCACACTCGGAAAATCAAGGTAAATATTGGCGCCGGTCATGCCGTCAGGCGCAGAAGCTTCAATATAGCCATGCCCCTGTTCAATTTTAACACCCAGTGCTTCAAAGCCTTTTAAGTGCAAATCAATCGGCCTTGTACCAATAGCGCAGCCACCCGGCTGGGAAATGCGGGCATAACCCTTGCGTGCCAAGAGCGGCCCCATAACAAGGAACGAAGCGCGCATGGAACGTACAAGCTCATAAGGCGCTTCGCAGGAGGTAATTTCCCTGCTGTCAATTTTCAGCGTATGCGGCTCGGAAGCGTCAACCTTGATACCAAGGCATTCCAAAACCGCGCAAATTGTGCGCACATCCTCCAGCGCAGGAATTTCATCCAGCCTGCTCGGCGAAGTACCAAGAATAGAAGCGGCAATAATAGGCAGCACGGCATTTTTGGCGCCGCTTGTTTTTACTGTGCCTACAAGGCGGTTGCCGCCTTTAACTATCAATCTTTCCAACTGCAAACTCTCCTGTTCTTAAAATCCATTCTATCAAAAGGGCATACTTTTCAAAATAAATATTTTCTGTAGTAGTTTATCACTTTTTTTACAGCTTGGCAATCTCTGCCGGATAAAAAAACGCCCGCCGTTTTTCTTAACGGCAAGCGCTTTTCAAAACAAATTTTCAGGCAATCAGATACCGCGGTCCTGCATTTTCAAACGGTCTGCCAAAATATTGTAATGGGTTTCCATTTCCATAATTTCTTTTTTAATACCGGCGATTACATCCGGGTCTTCTTCAACTTTCAGGCGTTCGCGCAGTTCTTTTATGCCCTGCTTCAACTGAAACATTTTATTTCCGGATACAGCATTAATTACATCAGCCACAGTAATCAACTCCCATCATTCTTTGTATTTTTATTATACCAAAATATGGGGCTGTAAGCAAAGTTTTATTCAAACGTTTTTTCTAAAAATTAAATATAATTTCACAAATTCCCATAAGAAGGATTTATGCGGCTCAAATATTTAAATTTTATTTGCACCTTAAATTCGTTTTTGTCGGGCAGCAAATTTTAACCCCTGCTGCTTACAGCATAACATTTTATACAGCTGCTGTAAGCTGCTTTTTATACAAAAAGCGGATGGCACAAGCCATCCGCTTTTAAAGCTTTCCTTATTAAACTTTGTAAAGTTAAGATTAGAAAGTGAAGTACAGTTCGGTGAACATGGTGTCAGCGTCTTTGCTGCCTTCTTTGGATTCGAAGTCATAGTAGTTAAATACGCCAACAATGTTTTTAGCGAAGGTGTAGCTTGCACCGTAAACCATGCCTTTGTAGCCGCTATCTTCAAAGAGGCTGTCCCAGCCATCAGTGGTCGGGCTGAGGTAAGCGTTAGCGGACTGATCCATATAACCTACATGCAGGCCATAGGAGCCCGGTTCGTCAGCGGAAGCACCTTTCCAAGCAAGGTCAACTGCCCAGCCGTCTTTATCGGTGTCATAATAATCTTCGTTGCCGCGCATATATTCGCCGGAGAGAACGAAATCAGGAGCGAAGTTATAGTTTACGCCAACGTTCCAGATTTCTTTATCCATGTTGTCAGCACCCGGTGCTAATTTGTAAGAAGAATCAGTTTCAAAATAAGCAGCATATGCGTCAACTGCGCCCATGTCAGCAGTTACGCCAACTACATACAGACGGTCGCCGGATTCTTCAATATACCAGTTAGCATCATGGCCATCTTCGCCAGAGTCTGCACCTTTTGCAGCCAAGCCGAATACTTTTACTTTGTCGCCATAGGAAACTTTAACGCCATCAATGTAGGAATCGAGTACGTTACCGGTGAAGAGAACTTCATCCCAACGGCCTGCAGTTACATCCATACCGCCAAGACGGCCTTCTACATAAGCACGGTTCAAAACAACTTCATCATCGCCAGTGCTGTTGCTGAAATCCTGGGTGTTCTGGAACATACCAGTGTAAGTCCAGTCTTCGTTAACCTGGCCGGTTACCCACAGACGATTACGGAGCTGCATGCTGTTGCCGTTGCTGTCGCCGTCAACATCTTTGTAAGAGAAACGAGCCTGACCGGTGATTTTTACGTTGTCAGCTTTTTTCTCAAGGTTAGCAACGCGAACGCCGAGGCTGTCGAGTTCGTCAGCAAATTCAGCAGCTAATTTGTCTACGTTAGCGCCTTTTGCCATTGCTTTAGCAACAATCTGAGCCATTTCATAACGGGTCATCAGTTTGTCGCCGCCGTAGGTGCCGTCGGGATAACCATCAACCACACCAGCAGCTGCCAGTTTGTTTACTGCGTCATAAGCCCAATGACCTGCCGGTACATCGGAGAACGGATTTGCGGCATAAGCGCTTGCAGTTACGCCAAGAGCCATAGCCATTGCGAGAACTAAAGATTTTTTCATTTTGCCATTCCTCCAGGGAAATAAATTTTTTACCCTTTCAGAAACCTTTTGCGCAAAACTTTCCGTTTCGGTTTTTTTATGCGCGAGTTGCCGTGTTTCCTCTGCAACCAAACCAATACAGTCCGCAAATTGCAAACGGTTTTTAAAAGGATGTGTACACTTTACCATAATTTCACAATGCCGTCAAGAACATTTTACAATTTTTAGTGAATTTTTATCAGTTTTTTCTGCATAGAAAAACAGGCAGCGCATAAAGCGCTGCCTGTTTGTAAATAATTTTACATTATTTGCTGAAAGCGTCCGTTAGCGGAGGCACAATCTGTTTTTTGCGGGAGAGCACGCCCGGCAGGTAGTAATGGCCTTCTGCTTCCGGTTTGCCGAAGGCTTCCGTAACTTTTGCCTGGTTTACACCGGCAACCAGAAGGTCGGTAGCTTCGGAAAGGATATCCGTTACCATCAGGAAGGATAAATCAAAACCTTCGGTTTCGCGCATGGCTTCCAGTGCCGCTAAAAGTTCCGGCATTTTATCCAGCCCCTGCTGGCGGCCCATGATGTTAATCTGCGCTACGCTGGCTTTGGTTTCGCCGAAATCAAATTCTTTCAAATCGGTGCGTACCAGTTCGTCCGCGGTTAAACGGGCAATAACGGAGCCCTGTTTCAGTTCTTCCATGGCATAGGCTTCCAAATCCTCAAGCCCGGCAATTTTTTGCAGTTTTGCCGCAGCGTCCTTATCCTGCTGAGTTGTGGTCGGGCTGCGGAAATACAGAGTATCGGAAATAATTGCCGATAAAAGCAGGCCGGCAATTTCGCGCGGCAGTTCCACTTTGTGTGCTTCTGCCATGCCGGTAATAATGGTTGCCGTGCAGCCTACGGGTTCTTCGCGGATATAAATAGGAGCCGCGGTATGCAGGCCGCCCATGCGGTGATGGTCGATTACCTCAATGATTTCAGCTTCTTCGCTGCCTTCAACGGCCTGTGCGCGTTCGTTATGGTCAACAAGAATAAGCTGGGTTTTGTCGGGTTTCAGCAGGCGTACCTTGTCAATCATGCCAATGTAGCGGCCGCCTTCCACAACCGGATAGGAGCGGAAATTGGTATCGAGCATGGCATTTTTAACATCGTCCAGAAGTTCGTTGTTGTTGAAGGAAACAACGCTGGTAGTCATTAAGTCTTTAACCGGTGCGTCCAGCAGCTGGCTGTAATCAACAGCGCCGGTTTCGTTTTCCTGTGCGCAAAGCTCTTTATAGAAGCATTTGGCAAGGTCGGTTACGGTAACAACGCCTTCAATGTTTTCCGGCGTGCCTACAGGCATGCAGCGCACGCCGTAGTCGGTAAACAAATGGCTTACCTCACGCAGTTTGGTTTCGCCGTTAAGCATGGGCACTGCAATAAGTTCCACATCTTTCAGGCGGGGGTACATATCCTCAATTAAAACCGGTTCTTCCACGCCAAAATAATTAAGAACATACTGTGTTTCAGGGTTCAGCGCACCTGCGCGAGCCGCAACGGCATTAACGCCAAGCTGCCTTTTTAACCACGCATAGGCAACTGCGGAGCAGATAGAGTCCGTATCCGGGTTGCGGTGGCCGATGACATATACTGGTTTATCCACGTTCAGCACTTCCTTTTTGCAGGCAGACCTGGCTGCCGTAATGATTTTTAGTGTGATAATTATTATATCATAAAAAACTTTAAATTACCGCTGAAATTTTGTTTATTTGGCGCGTTTATCGCCCAGCGTTGCCAAAAGTTCCGCCGGGTTAATGTTATGATAGGCCAAAAGCACAAGACAGTCGTACCACAGGCCGCTCATCTCATCCAGCACTTCCGTCCTGCTGTCATTTTTAGAGGCAATAATGGTGCTCGAAGTATCTGCGCCAAGCTGTTTTAAAATTTTATCCTGCCCGGACATAACCAAATGCCTTGCAGCGGAATTATCGCCGCCGGACCGGCGTTTATAGCAAATTAAGCGGTAAATTTCGGCAAGTACGCCGTGAATACCGTCCGGCTCAGGCACGGGCAGGCTGCCGCTTTGCCATACCGGCTGCGTAAATACGCCAAGCCCGCTGCGCCCCGGCAGCGCTTTTACCAGAAGTACCGTACCGTTTTTACCGGCAGTAATTTCCATAACCGAAAAAGCCGCTCCGTCTTCCGCGGCGTTATAAGCCTTTTTTGTTTCCGGGTCATACAGCCACAGGCTGCCGTTTTCCGCCGTGCGCGCCAGTGCTTCGCCGTCCATTTTAACAAGCGCCAATACCTCATCCGTACCGGCATCCTGCACAATGGCGTTAATATAGCCGTGAACATTAAATTTTAAAGCTGCAAAATCAATTTTCATCTTTTCCGCCTTCTCTTAAAACGGGCATTACGGAGTTATACCCGTCCGCTCCGTATACCAGGCAGCGCTTTACGCGTGAAATGGTTGCCGTGCTGGCGCCTGTTTTCTCCACGATTTCTTCATAAATGCAGCCGGCATCAAGCATTCTGGCAACCTCCAGACGCTGCGCCATTGCTTTTAATTCGGTAATGGTACAAATATCTTCAAAAAAATTTGAGCATTGCTGTTCATCTTTTAAACTTAAAACAGCCCTAAACAGCTGCGCGGTTAATTTATCCCTGGTTTTTGCAGGCATGGCTGTCCTCCTTGGTTAACACCCGTAAAATTTTAAATTGGATATTTTCTATCCTTTCTTACTTTAATACTTTATTTTATAAAAAGTCAAGTAATTTTAACGGATTTTAAGAAAAATTTTATTGACAGATTTGTAAATAACGTGTATGATTGGTACATCAACTTCATACAAACATTCATCAAGAGTAGCCGAGGGACTGGCCCGATGACGCTACGGCAACCATCCTTAGTGAAACGGTGCCAAATCCAACGGAACATTCCGGCAGATGAAAGAGGTCTTAAAACTTGTACCCTTCACCTGTTTGTGAAGGGTTTTTTAGTACCTTAGAAAAGAAAGAGGAACACCGCATGATTGAATTAGTAAATGTAGAAAAAACTTACCACACCTCCTCGGGTGACATTCACGCCTTAAAGCGTACCAGCCTTACCATTAACCAGGGCGAAATTTTTGGCATTATCGGCCTTTCAGGCGCAGGCAAATCCACGCTTATCCGCTGCATTAACATGCTGGAAGTACCGACCGCCGGGCAGGTTTTTGTAGACGGCGAAGAACTTACCGCCATGACGGAAACGCAGCTGCGCAAAGCACGCCAGAATATCGGCATGATTTTTCAGCATTTTAACCTGCTTGCCAGCCGCACCGTTTTTGACAACATTGCCTTTCCGCTGGAAATTCAGGGGCTTGGCAAGGATGAAATCAAAAAGCGCGTGGAGCCGCTGCTGGAGCTTGTACAGCTGCAGGACCGCGCCGACCACTACCCCAGCCAGCTTTCCGGCGGGCAGAAACAGCGCGTAGGCATTGCCCGCGCCCTTGCCAGCAACCCGAAGGTTCTGCTGTGCGACGAAGCAACAAGCGCGCTCGACCCGCAGACCACCAAATCCATTTTGAACCTGCTGCGCGACATTAACCAGCGTTTAAACCTTACCATAGTAATGATTACGCACCAGATGGAGGTTGTAAAGGAAATCTGTGACCGCGTAGCCGTTATTGAAAACGGCAGCATTATAGAAGAAGGCAATATGGTGGACGTATTTACCAACCCGCAGAACCAGACTACCAAGGAATTTGTTAAGAGCGTCGATAAAAACACCCTTCCGGAATCACTTAAAAGCACGCCCGTCAGCAGGGAATATTTTGAAGGCGCAAGCCTTGCCGTGCGCTTGTCCTTCTTCAGCGGCAACGCCGACAAGCCCATTGTTTCCGGCATGATTAAACGCTTCGGCGTAGACGCAAACATTATTTCCGGCAACACCGACCAGCTTAAAGACCGCATTTACGGCACCCTGCTGATTGTTATTGAAGGCCCGCAGAAAGCCCTCGAGGACTCGCTGGATTATTTAAACAGCCAAAATCTGCAAGTGGAGGTAATTGGTTATGTCAAATGAAATGATTGAACTTTTAATAAAATCCTTTTGGGAAACCGGCTACATGGTTGTTGCCTCCACCGTGCTGGCAAGCCTTATCGGCATACCGCTGGGCATTATCCTTACGGTAACGCGCAATGGGCATATTCTGCCGAATACCGTTATCAACTCCGTACTGGGCGTTATTGTTAACGCCACCCGTTCCACCCCGTTTATTATTTTAATGGTAGCCATTATTCCGCTTACCCGTATGCTGGTTGGTTCTTCCATCGGCACCACGGCCGCCATTGTGCCGCTTACCATTTCCGCAGCGCCGTTTATTGCGCGCGTTATCGAATCTTCACTGCTTGAAATTGACCACGGCGTTATCGAAGCCGCACAAAGCATGGGTGCAAGCCCGATGCAGATTATTTACAAGGTTCTGCTTCCCGAATCGCTGCACTCCATCGTGCTCGGCATTACCCTTGCGGTTATCGCCCTTATCGGCTATTCCGCCATGGCGGGCGTACTCGGCGGCGGCGGCCTCGGCGACCTTGCCATCCGCTACGGCTACCAGCGTTTCCAGCCGGATGTAATGATTGTTACTGTTGTTATCTTGATTCTCATGGTACAGCTCATTCAGTTTATCGGCGACACGCTCAGCAAAAAACTTAACAAAACCAAATTATAATGTTAGCAATTTATTTTAATTTTAATATTTTGGAGGAGGATTACTATGAAATTAAAAAGAATTTTGGCCGCACTGGCGGTTGGCACTCTGGCACTCGGTATTTTTGGCTGCGGCGGCAGCGAGAAAGCAGCGGATACTTCCGCACCCGTTAAGGTAGGCGTAACCGCAGGCCCCCATGCCGAAATTATGGACGAGGTTAAGAAACTGGCTGCCAAAGACGGCTTAAACATAGAAGTTGTGGAATTTAACGACTTTGTAACGCCGAACATTGCCTTGCAGCAGGGAGAAATTTTTGCCAACAGCATGCAGCACAGGCCTTACCTTGACGCCACGCTGAAAAAAGAACCCGGCTTTGAACTGGTGGAAGTTTTTAAAACCGTAAACTTCCCCATGGCGGTTTATTCCGATAAAATCAAAAAAGGTGAAGCCATTCCCGACGGCGCAACCATCGGCATCCCGAATGACCCTTCCAACGGCGGCAGAGCGCTTTTGCTGCTTGCCGAGCAGAAATTAATTGAAGTTAAGAACATTAACGACGTTACCACCTCCGTTGCCGATATTACCGGCAACCCGCATGGCTATAAATTCCTTGAGCTTGACGCTGCCACCATTCCCCGCAGCCTGCCGGACGTAACCGTTGCCGTTATTAACGCCAACTACGCGCTGCCTGCAGGGCTGAACCCAATGACGGATTCCTTAATGGTTGAAGGCGCGGCTTCCCCATACATCAACATTTTTGTAACCAAAAAGGAAAATGCCGCCGACCCGCGCATTAAGCAGCTGCAAAAAATTTACCAGTCCGCCGAAGTTGAAAAATTCATTAGCGACCACTTTAAAGGCTCCGTTACCGTCGGCTGGAAATAAAATATAAAAAATAAAAGCGTCCCTTGCGAGCGCTTTTTGTTTGAGGTGAACCATGAAACGCATTTTGCATTTATTAGTTTTGCTTATAATTACCCTGTGCTTTATGCCCGCCGCTTACGCAGAAAGCCCCGTTGACCGCCCCGTGAACACCAGCAGGCTTGACGATGTATTTGCCAGACATGGCGTAAACGGAACCCTTGTAATTTATGACGTACAGAAAAACGGTTACTGGCTACACAACGCCGGGCGTGCTGCAGAGCGTTTTTACCCCGCCAGCACTTTTAAAATTTTTAACAGCCTTATCGGTTTAAGCGAAGGCGTTATTAAAGATGCGGACGAAGTTTTTTACCGTTATAGCGGCGAACCGGTGTACCTTGAAAGCTGGAAAGCCGACGCCAGCCTGCGCAGCGCCATAAAACTCTCGCAAGTGCCAGCCTATAAAGAACTGGCGCGCCGCATCGGTACGGAATGCATGCAGGCCAACATTAAAAAGCTGCACTACGGCAACGAAAGTATCGGCAGTAAAATCGACAGTTTCTGGCTGGAAGGGCCGCTTAAAATAAGCGCGCTGGAGCAGGTAAAGCTGCTGACCAAACTTGCCCGCAAACAATTACCCTATCCGCAAAAGGCGCAGCAGCAGGTTTGTAACATAACCGTTTTAAAACAGACCGATGCCTGCACGCTGCACGGCAAAACCGGCTGGGCAACGGACAACATAAAAACCCCGGTAGGCTGGTTTGTTGGCTGGGCCGAAACCAAAGACAACCTGTATGTTTTTGCCATGAACATGGATTTAACCGACGCCGCAGATTTGCCGCTGCGAGAAAGCATTACTCTGGAGTGCCTTCGAGCTTTAAAACTTTTATAAAGCAGTTTATAATTATACTAAGCAGTAATTGAAAGAAGGGATACTATGGCATATTTAGGCGAAGATATTAAAAAACTCGGTTTTGGGCTGATGCGCCTGCCGAAAATTGGCGAGGCCATCGACATTGAACAGACCAAAAAAATGGTAGATATGTTTTTGGAAGCAGGCTTTACCTATTTTGACACGGCGTGGGCCTACCCCGGCAGCGAAGACGCTATCCGCCAGGCGCTGGTAGAACGCTACCCGCGTGAAAAATTTCAGCTTGCAACCAAAAACGCCGCCTGGATTAACTGCAAAACACGTGAAGAAGCAGTTAACCAGTTTGAAACCAGCTTAAAACAAACCGGCGCAGGCTATTTTGATTTTTACCTTCTGCACAACCTCGGCGAAAGCCGCACCAAATATTTTGACGATTACAATATGTGGGACTTTGTGCAGGAGCAAAAAGCCAAAGGCCTGATTAAGCACGTTGGTTTTTCGTTCCACTCCACGCCGGAAGAACTGGACGCCATTTTAAACGCTCACCCCGAAATGGAATTTGTGCAGCTGCAAATTAACTATGCCGACTGGGATTACCCTGCCGTACAGAGCCGCCGCTGCTACGAAGTAGCGCGCAAACACGGCAAGCCAGTTATCATTATGGAACCGGTTAAGGGCGGCATGCTCGCCAATCCGCCGGAAAGCGTACAGAAAATTTTAAAAGACGCCGAGCCGGAAATGTCCGTGGCAAGCTGGGCCATCCGCTTTGCTGCGCATCTGGAAGGCGTTATTACCGTGCTCAGCGGCATGAGCAATGTTGAGCAGATGCAGGACAACCTTTCTTACATGAAGGATTTTAAGGGCCTTACCGCCGCCGAAGAAGCAACGCTGAAACAGGCGCAGGAAGCACTGGCAAAAATTCCGCTCATTCCCTGCACCACCTGCAACTACTGTGCCAAAGTCTGCCCCATGAATATCGGCGTAAGCGGCAGCTTTACGGCAATGAACTATTACACGCTGTATAAGGATTTGGCCGCAGCCAAACACCAGGAAAACTGGCTGGTTACTGGCCACGGCAAAAAGAAGGCCGCAGAATGCATTAAATGCGGCGCGTGCGAAAAAGCCTGCCCGCAGCATATTAAAATCCGCGAAGAACTGGTAAAGGTTACTGAAACCCTGGGCTGATATGTTAAAACAGAAGCATCCGTTTTATAAACGGGTGCTTTTTTATGTGCTTCGGCAAAATTTTGTGATATAATGGGAACGCTTAATAAATTTTACCCTGTTTTAAGGAGCAGCTATGAGCCGTAAACCTTTTGTGCCCGCAGCCCTTTTGGGCAAGCTGTGGCGCTGTATAATAGAATTTGAAATGCTGAAGGAAGGCGACCGCGTGCTAATTGGCTTAAGCGGCGGCAAGGACAGTATGTTTTTAACGGCCGCGCTGGCCGAAGTGCAGCAGTATGCGCCTTTTAAGTTTGACCTTGCCTGCTACACGGTTGATACCATGTTCAGCACCGATTTTCCCAAAGCTGATTTGGAAAACTTCTGTGCGCAGTACGGGCTTAAACATTACAGCAGCAAAGTTGATGTTACCGAAGCATGGCAGCACCGCACCAACACGCCGTGCTTTACCTGCGCTTATTTCCGCCGCGCAGCCACCAACCGCACGGCGCTGGAGCTGGGTTTTAACAAAGTTGCCTGGGCGCATCACCATGATGACGCCGTGGAAACCTTCTTTTTAAACCTTGTTGCCAGCGGGCAGCTTAAAACCTTTCTGCCGGTAACGCCGCTTTCGCGCACGGGGCTTACCTTAATACGCCCGCTTTTATATTACCGCGAAGCTGAAATCATCAGTATGGTTGACGAACTTAACCTGCACCCGCTGAAAAACCCCTGCCCCTACGACGGCCACACCAAACGCCAGGAAGCAAAAGAACTGCTGCGCTCGCTGCAGGGCTTCAACGCCGAAGCGTATGACCATCTGGCGGCTGCCATGCGTTTTGCCAATGCCGAACTTTGGCCTGCCAAATGCGGAAAAACGGAACTGGCAGATAAATTCCACGCATTTTGGCAGCAAAAGCGCAAAAACAGGCAGGAATAACGCCGCACGCAGCGAATATAACTTTTTGTATGACATTTTGACCGGAGGTTTTTTATGACAGTAAAAGAGTTTAAACATGATTATTTCAGTTTTAAAGGGCGTTTGAACCGCAAGCCCTTTTTAATGCGCCTGATGATGCTTGGCGCTATCAGTATCTTTTTTGTTTTAATCGTTATCAACGCCGAACCGCACCTTAAGGAAGACCCTGCGCATTTTGCCACCAACGTGCGCAAATCGCTGGTGTTCTGGGTTTATTATATTCCGCTGATTATCGCCAGCATTTCGCTCGGCGTGCGCCGCCTACACGACCTTAATTTAAGCGGCTGGTGGATGCTTCTGGGTTCCGGCGCGCTTTTAAGCACCGTAAACACCGGCAACACCGCCATTGACCTTGCAGCAGCAATTTTATTTTACATTGCCCAGCTTTTCAATCTGTTCCTGATTTTCTTCCGCGGCACCAAAGGGCCTAACCGCTTCGGCGAAGACCCCGTACCCCAGCCCGTAAAAGAAAAGAAGAAAACCAAAGAAGAACGCCGCGCCGAAGCCAAGGCACGCAAAGAAGCTGCCGAAGCAGAAAAACGCGCCGACGAAGAACTGGAACGCGATATTGCCGAAGCTCATCCCGACTGGGACGAATATGACCGCTATGACGCCATGCAGGAGGCCAAAGCCAAACGCGAAGCCGAAAAAGCAGCGGCAGAAGTTAAAGACGGCACCGAAAACAAAGAAAGCAAATAATTGTACAAAAAAATCCCGCCAAAAGCGGGATTTTTATTTTATGCGTATTTTGTTTTAAACTATTGTATAAATTTGGTACTGCTGCGCCTTACCAGGCCAGTACTTCCACGCCGGTATCTGTAACAAGCACCGTGTTTTCCCACTGGGCCGACATGCTGCCGTCCTGCGTGTAAACAGTCCAGTCGTTTGAAGCATCAATAAACACATCGCGGCGGCCGGCGTTAATCATCGGCTCTACCGTAAATACCATGCCCGGCACCATCAGCATGCCGGTATTTTTTTTGCTGTCGTGGCACACAAAAGGTTCTTCATGGAAATCCACGCCGACGCCGTGCCCGCCAAATTCCGTTACCACGCTGTAACCGTGCTTGCGTGCAAACGGGGCAATGGCAGCGCCGATATCGCCGATAAACGTCCACGGTTTGCAGGCTTCCACGCCGCGGCGCATACATTCTTTGGTAATGGCAACCAAATCCTGATTCGGTTTGGAAACCTTGCCTATCATAAACATGCGCGAAGCATCGGCGTAATAGCCGTTGTAAATAGTGGTTACGTCAACATTAACAATGTCGCCGCTTTTAAGCACCGTTTTATCGGGAATACCGTGGCAAACCTGGTCATTAACCGAAGTGCAGATGCTTTTCGGAAAGCCGTAAAAACCGAGGCAGGCCGGAATACCGCCGCTTTTGGTAATAAAATCATACGCCAGCGCGTCAATTTCTTCCGTCGTCATGCCGGCTTTAATTTTTTGGGCAATCAAATCAAGGCAGGCATTGTTAATTTTGGCTGCCGCACGGATGCCTTCAATCTGTTCCGGCGTTTTTATCATATCCATATCGGGAACTTCGCAGCCTTTAGCCTTGAATTCGGCTATTTTTGCTTTTATTACTTCAATATCCATAAAAATCTCCTTTAATACAAATTTAATTTTATAGTGCTATTATAACACATATAACATAAAGTGACAGCACAAAGTCAGCTTATGCTTACAAATTATTTTTCTATTATTTTTTGTTTCTTTATGTTAAAATATTGTTAGTTTTTGTATAAGGAGGAGCCGATGGAAGCTATTTATTCCAACATTGCCGATTTTATCCTGCATTTTGACCGTTACCTGCCCGTTGTTATGGAAGCCTACGGGCACTGGATTTACGCATTTTTGTTCATTATTGTTTTTTGTGAAACAGGGCTTGTGGTAACGCCGTTTCTGCCGGGCGATTCGCTTTTGTTTGCCTGCGGCGCGCTGGCGGCATCCGCCGAAGGGCTCAGCCTACCGCTTCTGGCCGTTATTTTCCTTGTGGCTTCAATCACCGGCGACGCCTGCAACTACGAGATAGGCAGGCACCTGGGGCATAAAATACTTGCCGCCAATTCAAAGCTGATTAAGCCGGAATACGTAAAAAAAGCCGAAGATTTTTACGCAAAGCACGGCCACAAAGCTATTTTTCTAGCCCGTTTTGCCCCGATTGTGCGCACCTTTGCGCCTTTTGTAGCAGGCATCGGCACCATGCACTACCGCACCTTTGCCATTTACAATGTCAGCGGCGCCTGCACCTGGGTATTTTTATTCCTCGGCGGCGGCTACTTTTTCGGCAACATCCCGTTTATCAAACAAAACTTTTCGTATGTAACCATGGGCATTATCCTGTTTTCGCTTACCCCGATTATTTTTGAGGTTATCCGCAGCAGGCGTGCCAAATAACGAAAGAAGGCTGAAAGATGTATTATTTTACCAGTGACTACACTACCGGCTGCACGCCGGAAATTTTAGAAGTTTTGGGAGCAACCAATCTTGAAGAAACAGCAGGCTACGGAGAGGACGCATACTGCGAAGCTGCCCGCGCGCTGATTCAGAAAGAATGCGGCCGCCCGGATGCGGACGTTTATTTTATGATGGCAGGCACGCAGACCAACCTTACCATTATCTCCGCCTCCCTGCGCCCCTTCCACGGCGTTTACGGAACCGCGCGCAGCCATATTAACACGCACGAAGCAGGCGCTATTGAACGCAGCGGCCACAAGGTGCTTGTAGTGCCCGACGAGGACGGCAAAATTACCGCCTCCCAGATTGCCGCTGAACAGGAAAAATACCTGCATGACCCCAGCCGCGAGCATATTGTAATGCCTAAAATGGTTTATATTTCGCAGCCTACGGAAACCGGCACGCTGTACAGCAAAAAAGAACTGGAAGATTTATACGCCGTATGCAGGCAGTATAATTTATACCTGTTTATTGACGGTGCGCGCCTCGGTTACGGGCTTACTTCGCCCGCCTGCGATTTTACCATGCAGGACATTGCCAATAACTGCGACGTGTTCTACATTGGCGGCACCAAATGCGGCATACCGCCGAAAAAGATGACAGTTCTTCCTTTTTTATTTCTTTTTCTTTCAATACGCCTTTATCCAGCAATTCCGCCCGCTTGGTTCCCTTCAGCAAAGGATGCAAGGGAGTATACCAGTCATTCCCGTCATATAAAGCAATATTAGCAATTGAAGTATCTGTCAATAACCCATTCTTCACTATTAATATATCATCCTTATCCTGACGAATCTGAAACAAACTATTCAACTTTCTTCTGTCTGTGCTCTTGAAAGAATAGTCTATAGTATCCGAACACACCATACGCAGAGACCGGACAGGTCGCATCTCATAAAGAGAATAAGATACCTCCGTTATGCCTTCTTCCGTATATACCACCCTGCATTTCACACCATTCATATCAGCAGACAAGTGCAGATAATCTTCCAACTGCAAGGGTGCGCATTCCGGCCGGAAATACCTACGGACCTCATTTAACCGCCGATTATGATAAAACAGATTGCAGGCATTTCCTTTCTCTATCCGTATGGTTTCAATAAATTGGTACATATATTTTCTGTTTCATTTCATTGTATTCACTCTCCAAAACACTTTTGCCGGTAATGCCCCCACCCGCTTTAAAATAAAGATGTCCGTTCTCCTGTTCTATGAAACGTATCATCACGGCACTATCCAAATTCCGTCCATCGAAATATCCCATTACCCCGGTATAAAAGCCCCGTTCATAGTTTTCGGCCTCAGCAATAATTTCCATTGTTTTCGGCTTTGGAGCGCCGGTTATGGAGCCGGCAGGCAAGAGCCTGAAAAGAATATCTCCGATATGTGACAAATAATCTTCAGGCAACACCCCGCAAATTTCAGAACTTGTCTGAAGTATCGGTCCCTTATTAGTTTCAAGACAATCACAATAACGGTAACGGGTAACGGTCACCTGTTCCGATACCATACTCAAATCATTCCGAATTAAATCTACAATAGTGGCATGCTCGGCCGCTTCCTTCCTGTCATCCATCAAAAGCCGACATGCATCAGGCAGTGAAGCATCGATTGTACCCTTCATGGGAAACGACTTTATCTTTCCTTCTTCGATGCGGACAAAGATTTCGGGTGAGAAACAAACCAACGTATCTTTCAGCCATAACTTGTACTTTGCCTCGGAATACCGAAAAACAGCTTCAAGCGTCAAGTTAGTCTTAACCGGAACTTGACAAGTCAGATTAGTAAGATAACTATTCCCTGCCAATATATTATTCTTCACCACATCAAAAGCGATGCGATACTCTTCCAAAGCCGGTGGAGCAGTCTCCCATATTAACATTCCGTCATATTCTTCGCACCTCTTTTCTACATTGGTTATCCCATTAAAACTATACTGACAAAAACTTGAATCAATCTCACTGATTTCCTCCACATAGGAATGTTCTTGTTTATAGTCTATGATAAAAAGAAACGGCCTACCCTTGCTGGCCAAGTCATTCATCCGTTCAATACTTTCCTTTCGGCTATATAACTGCATTGCAATTTATTTATTTCGAAATTCTAAAGGGAGATGATAATTTTATTTCCAGACCTCCCAATCCCTTCTCTACATAATAAATACCCGGAAGAACCGCTTTAAAAAACAATCCTTCGATATCAAAATTTTCTGATTGATAAACAGCCATCCAATATCCTTCTCCACATGCAGGAGAAGAAACAACTTGAGCAACCTTATCATTTTTAATAACTCTAATCATCTTTGGATCAAACTCTTTCACCTCCTTCTTTGTAGCGGCAGGAAGAACAATATATTGATAGGAAGCACCCGACGGTTTCACACCATGACGCAAATGCAATGCCGCCACTTCTCCATGAAGAGTAGCAGGCGTATACATTCCCATAAAATCGCTCCAACGTCCCTCGCGTTCTTCCGATTGTGCCACACATGTATCCCCGTCCAAAACAATATAACCGACAGCATCATGAAAAAAGCGCAAATCTTTTTGCCGGAACGCTTCTGCTCCTGTAATTGCACTCCATTTCTTCTTATTCCAAACATAAAGTTCTCCACTCTTTGAACGCTGATCTATGGAAGTTGTTACACACAAAGTTGTATCTGAATGAATATCGGCCCCCAAACAGAAAACAAATTTATCGGCAAATAACCATACTTTATGCGCTTCCAGTCCGTCACGATTCAACTCCATGGCTGTCATTCCAATTTTTCCATTACTCAAGCCACCCACTAAATCACTGTTATTCCCGGACCTTGTCACATTGACATTAGGCATCGGTGCAATATCCTCATACGAAGTGACACCCGGTATCTTCCGCCAGTCCCAAAAAGGAAATACTTCCAGATATTCATCTCCCCGAACATAATAATAAGTCGCTCCGTCTCCCAAGTAATATCCTTTCAGATTATCCTCATTTACCAACTCCGTACCAATCACCCTGCGAGAAGCCATTTTAACTGAAGACATCCAATCTTTGCTACGATGAACCGTGTAATCGGAATCATCAAAATGTTTATGACCTATCAACGTATTACCATGCGCAGGAAAACCTGCCAATCCCATATCTTCAGCAGCAAATGCCAAACTATATGCCTTATGTATCTGAGCATTATGAAAGAATTGCCGTCCCAACGAGCTGACATCCATATATCTGTTCCATATCACCCATCTATAACCTTTGTCAATCAACGAAACCAATATTTCCCTCTGCTGTCCGGTGAACTCGTAATCGGTATCTTTGAACAGCTGAAAGAAGAAACTCATTCCCGTGACAAAAGACAATCCGTAATTTCCGAATTGTTGCTGCGGACCATGCTGATGAAAGCTCCAATCATCTTTAATCCCTTCCTTTCTACCCAATACAATTTCCGAGGCAATAGCATCTCGCGCAGCCTTCACTAAATCTGCATCATTTTGCAAAAGAGCCCGAATCAAGACATTTCCGGCCAACCATACCTTATTTTGTCCCGTCATCCCGAACTTAGCATTCTCCATTACCGCTACAGCAGCCCGGTGCTCCTGTTCTGTCAACTGTTCTTCCAATAAAATAAAAGCAGCTCCCAGTGTTTTAGGAATACCAATCTGATTATACCACCAGTTCAGACAACGAGGCTTGGTATCAAACCAATATTTCAAAGCTAAATGAATTGCCTCTTTTACCTTTTCCGAATGATAATACTCTGTAGTTTTTGAATAATACAGTTTCGACAGTTCCAATATTCGTTCCGCATGGAGTTTAGGTTCCCAGCCTGAACGCTTAGTATCTGCATAATTAATGTCAGTCCACGAACCGTCTGCCGACATCAATGACAGATAACCATCTATTTTTTTCAAATCAAAAGGATAAAGTTGGTGCAACTCCACTACCGCCTGATCAGACATCTCCTTTTCCGGTTTTATCTTTATCAAATCCGAAAGCAATGAATCCTGCTCTATGGATGACGGTATTAACATCTGCCTGTAGTTCTCTTTTATTTGTTTTAATTCTCCGACTCCGGCAGCTTTCCCCATCAAGACATGGAATATCAAACTACAGATTAAGGTCAACTTCAAAATATTGCTCATTGTTTTATTGCTATTATGCGTTTAACGAACAAAATTAATGTATTTTTTCGATTCAACGATAAATTAAAATCTAAAATAAAGCCAATCCACGGTTGATGAAAGATATATGGAAATTGAGTGCTATTATAAAAGGCTGTAGTGTACCTTTCGAAAAGACTTTGAAGTTTTCTGAAAACTCTTCCAACTTTTTCAAAAAAGTCTTGAAGTTTTTTACAAAGACTATGGTCTTTTTGGGAAAGCTCTTGGTCTTTAAAAAAAATGTCCTTGTCTTTTTGGAGGTACATGCGAACGTACATGTAAAACATGCTCCCTGACGGGGTAGATTTTGTGTGAAATGAACATTATCGGTCTCCTTTCACACCGAAACATTGATAAACAAAAGGATTCAATACATGCAATGCGTGAAAGCAACTTTTATCAACTTCCTTTTCATACTCTTATTCCCCATGCAAAGCCTCAGCCGGCTGAATCTTCATGGCCTGGCGAGCCGGGAACCAAATACTGAACACCACTACTACCAACAAAAGGAAATAAGTAAGTATTCCTCCGACAATAAAACGTCCCAAGCTCCATTCTACCGGCCACGTATTCACCAAATCGGCAACGCCTAAATTGTAAGCAACAATCAATGCCGGAATATAAGCGAAAGTAACCAACAAAATCCCCTCTCCCATCAAGAGCCGCATAAGGCTGTGAGGAGTAGCTCCCGAAGTGATTCGGATGGCAAGTTCCTCCCGACGGTGTTGGGTACGGAACCAAAAAGTGCCAAGTACCGCCAAGAATGCATTAATCAAGAAGAAACCGGCAATAGCAAGGTAAGTATAAAGTTCACTGCGATAGTCCGACAATTGCTCATTGCGGAACTCACTCATCGGACGCATATCTGCCAAATAAAGATTGCCTACACGAAGCTGTTTCTTCATTTCCTTGCGGAAAGCCTCTACAAAACCGGGGCGATCGGCATCCGCCTTTACGCGAATAAACAAGTCCTGATAAGGAATGCTGGCATAGGTGCATTTAAATCCATCATTACGGACATAATAAAACGCTGCTTGTTGCGAAGTGTATTCATTGTACTTCTGATTTTCACAAACAGCAGATACCCGGACAGAATCACTTCCATCTTTATTAAAGCTCACAAGCTTACCCACCATTTCCACACCTTTGCGGGGCGTATATTCTTTGCTTCCTTTTCCACTTATCAGGTAACGGGCAAGATTGTCCGTCATCACCATTTCTTCTGGACGGGCACGTTTTGAAAGTTCTTCGGGAGAGCATCCGTCTGCCCCCTTTACTCCAAACAC
>ENA-OPAL01000387-OPAL01000387.1-human-gut-metagenome-genome-assembly--contig:-NODE-387-length-35179-cov-45.981551_pt1 | contig 35179 bp, 36 predicted proteins | sample MGYA00241057_ERZ501430 | MGnify/ENA primary metagenome ERZ501430 (study PRJEB25962, sample SAMEA2042506) | human gut metagenome | biome: human gut; feature: human-associated habitat; material: faeces...
GAGTTGAAAAATTTGAATCTGGCCATCAGAGGAGGCAGAAGGCGGTGCGCCTAAGGCTTTGGAGATGCTCCACAACCATGAGATTGATATGGTAGTGAATATTCCGAAGAACTTGACCAGCAGCGAGTTGAGCAATGGTTACAAGATTCGCCGTGCAGCCATCGACCTGAACGTGCCATTGATTACCAACAGCCGTCTGGCGAGTGCGTTCATCTATGCATTCTGCACCACCAAGCTGGAGGATATCGACATCAAGGCTTGGGGCGAGTATAAATAGTTGATAGTTAATAGTTAAGAATTGACTGTTAAGTCATTCTTAATGATTCCCAATAGAAAAATCCCTGCTGTAGGAAAGGCTTCCTATGGCAGGGATTTTTATTTGAACAAAAAAGCCGTGAAAACTTTGGTTGTTTCAAAAATAAAGCCGTAACTTTGCACATGTAAACTGGTTAAATTTCATTGCATGATGAAAATGTGGTGTTCTTGTGAATTTTAACACAGATAATCTTGATTAGAATGGCTCGTATGAGTCTGATAACTCTATCTTTTATCACAAAACATGTCTTTATAACTCTATATTTTAGCAAAGTTAACATAAAATAATTGCTTATCTCGCTAATAATCAGTATATTTGCGCATAATCTTTTAAAGGATTTAAAAAACTGAGAATATGGCTAGAGCAACAGGTTCAATCAATTATTTGGAGCATCGCACGCCCTTGAAGGACGAAAGCGGTAAGTATCAGATACATCCGATGTTCGTGAAACAGGATGTCGTTGACAGGGAGAAGATGGAAAAGCGTGTTCGCGATCATTGTGCGATGAACGTTTCGTCCTTTATCTCCGCATTGGAAACGCTGGAGGATGAAACGCTTTATGCCTTGGCTGAAGGCAACGAGGTGAGGGTAGGCGATATGTTTATCGTCAAGCCTAAGCTGGGGATGGTGAAGCATAAGGACAAAAATGGAATCGAATGGAAAAGGACCTATCATGAGGGGGATCTGATTCCAGCCAATGAGGTGGATATCTGCGGCTTGGAAATTCAGCCCACGAAGGAGTTTCTGGAGAGGCTAAAGCGCCACTCTAATGGCTGCAGCCGACAGTATTGGAGTGTGAAATCTACTCCAAAAGAGGCGGATAAGGAGTTTGCTGATATTGTAGAGATTTGTCAGCAGCAGGGTTATATCACGGTGAAGGATATGATTCGTGAATTCGGTGTTACCCGCTATCATGCCAATAAGGTGTTGAATGATCTCTGTGAGGAACCGGCTGCCAGAATGTATGCTACCAAGGAAGGGCCTATAACGCTCTATCGTTTGTGGAAGAAGGAGTAACTAAGACGTAGTTGTTGAAACGGCTCTTTAGGTTGACGGAATCGTTTCCTTAACTTGAATAAAGCGTCTCTTCTCGTTGAAGGATGCGTCTCCGAGAGTTAAAAGAAGCGTTTCCTGGAGTCAGAACAAGCGTCTTTTAGAGTACAAGCATATACCTTCTCAGACATTGCCACTAGGCTCAGCAGCTCTGCCGAGCCTAGTCAGCAGGTCTGCTGACTGCAGTCAGCACCTCTGCTGAGCCTAGTGACAACACCTTTTAGTCGTATAGCTATAACCTCTTTAGTCGTATAGCTATAACCTCTTTAGTCGTACAACTATATCCCTATAGTCGTACAACTATAACCTCTTTAGTTGTACAACTATACACTTTTTAGTTGTACAATCGTAAAATGATGATACTTCTATGATATATTGGGCGCTCTCATTCAATCCAAACATACAGCATCTTCCTTTTATAACGTTCGTTTGCTTTTGTTCTATTTCAACGAACGAAATGGGGAAAAGCAGCTTCTCCTAATTCTGGCTCATATTCAAAACCTTCGTAACTGAAGCCTGCCAGTTCCTCTGGAGTAAGAAGCTGATTATTAAGGATATATCTCACCATGGCTCCACGGCAAGATTTAGCCCATACAGCCTGCATCTTCAATCTGCCGTCTTTCTGGCGGACATAAAAGAGTGGCTGAATGACCTTTATCTCCTGACAGACTCTCTTCCAATCAAACAGATGTTCATATTCCTCTGTAGAAAGATGGATGAGTATACCGTCGTCAGCTTTCACACTATCGATGAGAACATCTGTCAGTTTGTCTTTCCAGAACTGATTGATAGGCTTGTCGTTTGTAGCTTCGAGCGATACGCAATGCTCCATACGATAAGGTACGATGCCATCCAACGGTCGAAGCAATCCATAAAGGAAGCAGGTAATCCAGAGATGTTTCTGGGCATACTCTAACGACTCCTCGCTCAAAGAACTGGCACGCAAATGTTTGTATGCCTGACCATTGTAAGCCAGGATAGCAGGCATCTTCTCTGCAGCCATAAAATCATGATATCGCTTCCAGTTCGTCATTGCAATCTTGCTGCTGCAATCCAGTTGCTTAGCCAATTCCTCTACATTCATCATTGCCATTTCTTTGGCCAAGTCATTGGCAACTGATTGGAATAGTGGCACGGAGATAGGCTTCCTGTCTGCCTTCTCAAACATGATTTTGGCATTTGCCAATAATATCTGCATAATAATCAATCTTTTGAATTGTACTTGCAAAGATAAGAAAAAATCAATATACAATGCTAAATAGCCAAGAAAAAATCCCATAAAATTAAAATTTTTTATAAAACGAGCATTATATAGTACTTTTTCTTGTGTAATCTATAAATATTTGTTACCTTTGCCCCATGAAAACATTATTAGACGTTCATACACATACAATAGCATCAGGTCATGCCTTCAGCAGTTTGCAGGAAATGACCTTGGCAGCAAAGGAGAAAGGGTTGGATATCTTGGGAATCACAGAGCACGGTCCCAATATCCCGGGTACCTGTGATCCTATCTATTTCAGAAACCTTCATTGTGTTCCACGCCAGCTCTATGGAATCAAACTGATGCTTGGAGCAGAACTCAACATCCTCAATACGAAGGGAGATATCGATCTCGACGAGGATTACTGGCGTATGCTGGATATCCGAATAGCAGGCATCCATAGCCTTTGCTGGCAGGGAGGAAGTAAGGAGGAGAATACGCAGGGTGTCATCAATGCCATGCGCAATCCCTTTGTGCAGATTATCTCTCATCCCGGCGATGGTACGGCAGAACTGGATTTCGAGGAACTCATGAAAGTTTCCAGGGAGACGCATACCTTGCTTGAAATCAACAACCATTCTATGGCTCCCATCCGCCACAAGACTGTGGCTGCTCCCAATAATCTGGAACTGCTGCAACTTGCCAAGAAGTATGAAACTCCAGTCATCTTCGGAAGTGATGCCCACTTCTCTGCGATGATTGCCGACTACAGCAACATTATGCCACTGGTAGAAAAAGCAGAGTTCCCGGATGAGCTGGTTCTCAACTATCAGCCAGAGAAATTCATGGCTTACCTCAAGCCAACCCCAGAGAAATAGGAAAATTTAGTTTCACATTTCAATTTACACGACTATGATTATAGAAGAAATCATCAAGTATAATGAAAACTTCGTAGCCAGTAAGGGTTACGAAAAGTATATTACGAGTAAATATCCAGACAAGAAACTTGCCATTCTTTCCTGTATGGACACCCGCCTCACTGAGCTTCTGCCAGCAGCTTTGGGCCTGAAGAACGGAGATGCCAAACTCATCAAGAACGCCGGTGGACTGGTTATCAGTCCTTTCGACTCTGCCATGCGTAGTCTCCTTGTAGCCATCTACGAATTGGGTGTAGAGGAAATCATGGTCATCGCCCACTCCAACTGCGGTGCATGCCACATGAACGGACAGCAGATGAAGAAATTGATGCTCAAACGTGGCATCCATCAGAATGTTATCGATACCATCGGGCTTTGCGGCATCGACCTCGACCATTGGCTGGAGGGATTCCACGACACAGAGGATTCTGTAAGGAATACCATCAATACGATCCGTACACACCCTCTCGTACCAAAAGACGTCAATCTTCATGGCTATATCATTGACTCACAGACGGGCAAACTGACAGAAGTGAAATAGAATAAAGGTATTATTTTAATTAAAACACATAACAGCAGTTTGTTGTACTTTCACCTTCCCTCTATGATGCTCTTTCCAAGAAAGTAACTTTCGTTACAGCCCCCACATATCATTCAGCATACTGATAGCTGATTCCGAGCGGAAGACATGATTGCGGAAGGTGATGATGCCTTCGGGAGCAAGGTGGGCTTCGAAGGAATTCACCAGGAAATCTGCTTCGAGCAGAATGCGGTGGTCGAGGCTGGTAACATCTTGATAAGTATGATGATGGGCAATGAGCCAGCAGATTCTTTCTATCTGTGCGGCTGTGAATCCATCAACTTCTGACAGTACTTTTCTTGCCTCGTCAGGACCCAGTTCTTCCTGGTGCTTGCCATCGCAGTTGCCGTATCTGGCTTCTGAAACGTGAATGCCTACATCGTGAAGAATGGCTGCTGCTTTGAGCACGAAGAGGTCTTCCTGGTTCATTCCTTCTGCTATTGCAATCATACGGGCAAAGTCGTGTACCTTTACGAAATGCTGGATGCGAGGCGCATCGCTACCATCATATTTTATCATCGCCCTCATCAAATTGGCGAGTATCAATTCCTTGTTTGTCATAATCTTATGTTTTTTACCAATAAAAAGAATACTAATCGAAGAGCTTCTTCCAAATCCACAATACCGCTATGGCGCCAATGACGCAGAAGACGAAGTTGGTAAGATAACCCTTGCCAAACAGTTCTATGTTCAGTAGATTGCTGATGATGGCGCCGGCATAACTGCCCACAATACCTATGAATAGGTTCATACAACATCCTTTGCCTTCTCCGCTCATGATGCGGTTGGCAATATAGCCAATGAAAATTCCCGTAAGGATTGGCCACGCTGTGAAATCTGCAATGTGTTCTAACATATTCTTTTTCCCACTTCGTTCGTTTTGTTCTTTATTGATGGATGTAATCCAGAATCTGCTCGGCATGAATCTTGGTCTTGATCTCTTTAGGAGTGAAGATCTTCTCAATGACGCCTTCTTCGTTGACAAGATAGGTAGTGCGGAGGATGCCGATGGTCTTTCTGCCGCAGGTTACCTTCTCGCCCCAGCAGCCGAGTTCCTGCAGTAGGGTGGTTTCGGTATCTGCGATAAGAGGGAACTGCAAACCCTTGGTTTCGGCAAACTTCTTCTGCAGAGCTTGCTTGTCCTTGCTTACGCCGATAATCTCATAACCGGCTGCTGCTAGCTCCTCCTTATGTGCCTGCAGTGAGCAGGCCTCGGCAGTGCATCCGCTGGTGTTAGCCTTCGGATAACTGTAGAGCACAATCTTGCGACCACGATAATCGCTTGCCTTTATCTCACGTCCGTCCTGGTCAATGCCAAGAATCTCTGGTATTTTATCTCCTATATTCATACTATATTTATTTATTATATGTCTTGTTATGATGCAAAGATAATAAAAATAATGCGAACCGATGTGATTCTTATGATTTTTAACACAAATAATCGTTGTTTATCTTTCTACCTGGAAGTTTAAACGAATCTTTCTTTTGGATAAAAAAAAGAAAAATATAGGGAGGATATTTGGTAATATGCTGATATTTACTTACTTTTGTGTGATGAACGTTCATGGTATGAAACAGGGAGCGTGATACTAAACAGGTAAAAAAGGAAGAAAATGAAAAAGATATTTTTGTTTATATTATTCTGTCTTTCCGTATGCAGCATGTCGGCTTACGACTTTCTGCGAGCTGTGAAAGATGAGATTCCGGGAGGTTACAACTTCTGGGTTTATACGCCGGTAGATTATTTCTATTCGCAAGAGCAGACACCGGTCATCATCTTTCTGCATGGTGCCAGTCTTTGTGGAAGAAATCTGAATAAGGTGAGAAGATACGGACCGCTTGATGCCATCGTCAAGGGGCGCGATATCGATGCGCTGACCATCGTTCCGCAGAATCCGGGAGGAGCCTGGAATCCGAAGAAAATCATGGATATGCTAGACTGGGTGAAGAAGAATTACCCATGCGATTCTAATAGGGTTTATGTCTTGGGTATGAGTTTGGGCGGTTATGGCACCATGGATGTCTGTGCTACTTATCCCGATAGGATAGCTGCCGGTATGGCGCTGTGTGGCGGCTGTTCGTATAAGGATGTGAGTGGATTGGGCGATTTGCCATTCTGGATTATCCATGGCACAGCAGATAGGGCAGTACCGGTCAAGCAATCGAAGGTTGTGGTAGATAAACTTGAAAAGGATGGCAAGGATACCCGATTGATATACGACTGGTGGAAGGGTGCCAATCACGGTACCCCTGCCCGCGTGTTTTATATGAAGAAAACCTATCAGTGGCTCTTCTCTCACAGCCTTTCAGATAAGGACAGACCCGTGAACCGCAACATCAGTTTTACGATGAGTGATCTGGGCAGAGCATATGGTGATGTGAACAGAAATGCCCCTCAGCCTGAACTCATCGATGGTCCGAGTGTGATCAAGCAAGAGGGAAATGAATATTAAGGAATCAGGTGAACAGTTCTGCTACCTTCCCCAGCCAATTCTTATCAATATCATCGAAGGTGCTGAGGTGTTCGCTGTCAATATCCAGTACGGCGATTACCTCACCATTCCTGATAACAGGTACTACAATCTCCGAACGGGAGGCGCTGCTGCAGGCAATATGCCCCGGAAATTTCTCAACATCTTCTACCACGATGGTTTCCGCCTTGTCCCAAGCTGTGCCGCAAACTCCCTTGCCCCTTTTGATGCGGGTGCAGGCCAGCGGTCCCTGAAAAGGACCCAGCACAAGGGTTCCGTCGATGACCCGGTAGAAGCCCACCCACCAGAAGTGGAAGGTGTCCATGATGCATGCTGAAATATTCGCCATATTGGCGATGATGTCGCTTTCGCCCTCTACGAGCGACTTGAGCTGAGGGAGGAGCGTGGCGTAAAGTTCCTCCTTCGTTTCTCCTTTTATAATAAGATGTTCTGCCATGATGTCTTTACTTTTCAATTCTGTGTCTATTATCTGTTTAGATATTCTATCTCTGCAAAAGTAATAAAAATAATTGAAATACTGTCATTTTCATAGAATTATTTCTATCCTTTCAATCTTTTTTCGTACTTTTGCACCATCAATTAAAATAAAGAAAATCCAGTTTTTAAAATGTGAAGTAAGAAAATGGCTGATAAAGATATGAAATGGAAGACGCTCTCGCAGAAGTATCTGATAGAGAAGCCATGGCTCACGGCACGAGTGGATAAGGTGGAATTGCCTACGGGAGCCATTATCGATGAATATTACGTGCTGGAATATCCCGATTGGGTGAACACCATCGCCATTACGAAGGACGGAATGTTCGTATTTGTGCGCCAGTATCGCTATGCGATAGGTAAGACGGTGAATGAACTCTGCGCAGGAGTGATAGAGAAGGGCGAGGACCCGATGGCGGCTGCCAAGCGAGAGCTGATGGAAGAGACTGGGTTCGGTGGCGGAAACTGGCAGAAGTGGATGACGATTTCGGCTAATCCGAGCACTCATACCAATCTTACCCATTGCTATTTGGCTACGGATGTGGAGCGCATGGATGTTCAGCATCTTGACCAGGCTGAGGATATCGAGGTTCGCCTCTTCTCCAGGGATGAAGTGATGGATATGCTAGAGAAGGGAGAAATCTGGCAAAGCCTGATGGCGGCTCCGCTTTGGAAGTATTTTGCGAAAGTAAGCTGCAGGACTTCATCTGCTCGAGCAAACAGCAGAACTTCGTTTGCTCGAGCAAAGTAAGCATTAAACAATAAACATTAAACATTATAAAAATGGTAATAGATTTCGAAAAGATTGCTGAGGCTCATTTGGAGGGCTTCAAGGGTGGACAGGGTAAACTTGATACTCGTAACTATGTGGATGACAAGGTGAAGATTATGTATTCTACCTTGCGTCCGGGTGCATCAACTGGTCTTCATACTCACGAGGGCAACTGCGAGATTATCTATGTGGTAAGCGGCACTGCTACTTTCCATTATGATGATGTCGTAGAAGAGGTTCGCCAGGGACAGGTGCATTACTGCCCAATGAACCATGCTCATTATATGGAGAATCTCACAGATCATGATCTGGTGTATCTCGCCATTGTGCCTGAGCATCATTAATATCCTTGAAGTATCTGGGAAAACCATATCATATTCCTCCTGAGGAAAATGTAAAAAGAAAGTCCAACTCGGATGCCTCTCTCTTAAAGGCTCCAAGCTGGACTTTCATCGTTTTTATTTTCTTCATATTACTCTTCTTCATTCTCTAGCAAGTCGGTGCCGAGGTGGGTGGTCTGCTCACGCTTCAATCGGTCGCGCACTTCCTTAGGCTTGGTGGCGTAGGTAATCATTCGGATGGAATCGTTGTAGCTCACGTACTTCCAGAGCCAGTTGAGCAATACCATTACCTTGTTCTTTACTCCGAGGATGGAGCGGAGGTGAACCACCAGCCACAATACCCAGGCAAAGAAGCCCTGACTGTGGAACTTGCCAAGCTCTACTACAGCCTTGTGTCTTCCGATGGTAGCCATAGAACCCAGGTTCTTGTAGCGGAAAGGCTTGAGCTGCTGGTCGATGTTTGGGGCTGAAGAACCAGGATGCTTCTCATTCTCCTCATCTGCCTTCGCAATCTTCTGGATATTCTTAGCCAGGAGTGCTGCCTGCTGAATGGCTACCTGAGCCAACTGTGGATGACCGCCAGGATAAGCTGGGTCTGTGGTCTGGATACACTGGTCGCCGATGGCGAAGAGACCGTCCATGCCAGGGATGCGGTTGAATTCATCTACTACGATTCGGAAACCACGGCCCAGATGGTCGCCATCGATACCCGTGATAGGCTGTGCCTTTACACCTGATACCCAGAGGAAGGTGCGGGTAGGAATCTCCTGACCGTCCTTCATCAGGACCTTGTGGTCCTTGTAGTCGGTTACCATTTTGCCAAACTGTACATCCACACCCATACTGGTAAGGAATTCGTATGCTTTCTTAGAAGAGTCCTGTGACATTCCGGCGAGCAGTCTGTCGCCCGCTTCCAGAAGATAGATGTGCATCAGAGATGAGTCCATATCAGGATAATCATAAGGAATCACGTAGCGCTTCATTTCAGAGAGGGCTCCGGCAATCTCTACACCTGTGGCACCACCGCCTACAATGACCACGTTCAGGAGTTCCTGTCGCTCCTCTTCTGTGGCACAAGTCAGTGCACGCTCCAGGTTGCTCAACACAGCGTTGCGCAATCCCATTGCCTCTGAAACGGTCTTCATCGGAATAGCCCACTTCTCGATGTTGGCATTGCCATAGAAATTGGTAGTGGTTCCTGCTGCGAACACCAGGTAATCGTACTCAATCTTACCGATGGAAGTTTGCAGAATCTTCTTGTCTGGGAATACGGCTCTCGCCTCTGCCATGCGGAAGTAGAAGTTCTTGCGCTTGCGGAAAATCTGGCGGAAAGGGAAGGAGATGGAGCTTGGGTCGATACCTGCTGAGGCAATCTGATAGATAAGTGGAGGAAACTGATGGAAGTTATTCTTATCAATCAACACCACCTGCAGGTTTGCCTTGCTCAGGTCTTCTGCCAAGCGAAGGCCACCGAGTCCGCCACCTACAATCACTACTCTCTTCAACTGATTTCTCTTGATATTAATGCTCATAACTACTTCTGTTTTTTATATATTAATTACATATATTTGCTGAAAATTCTATTCTTTATAAGGCGCAATGCCTGGTACTCGCAGAAAATTCGATTGCAAAGGTACAACTTTTTTATGAGGCGGCAAAAGAAGATGGGTAGAAATATGGGATTGAAGCTTGTTGCAATCGTTCTCATTTTATATTCTTGCAAATGATGTTACAAAATGTAATATGCAGATAGCATTTTTACTTTGGCGGTGGATGGCTTGAAGGAATATACTTCCAAGGCTTCGGGCTTGTTCATGATGGGAGTTTTTCTTTTTTTTATCATTCCGCAATCTGATGAATCACATAGGTAACCACGCCCCAGATCATGAAGCGGTTGGTTTCATCTACCCGGATAGGGGAGAAGTTCTTGTTCCATGGAATGAGCCAGCCGAAGGTGCCGCTCTCATCCATCTTGAATTGCTTGATGGTGAATTCGCCATCTACGAAGGCGATGACGAAATTGCCGTTTGAGGGTTCTATCTGCCGGTCAACTATAGCGAGATCACCGTCCAGAATGCCTGCATCCTGCATGCTGTCGCCAGATATGCGCACGTAGAAGGTGGCCTCACGATGGCGAACCAGAATATCGTTGAGGTCTATCTCTCCCTCCATATAGTCTTGTGCCGGCGAAGGGAAGCCTGCTTTTACGCTTTGCTCTGCCAGCGGAATAGGCATTTTGGCTCCGAATTCCGCAGGGTGGAATGTCAGTTTTATCTTGTTATCGCTATTCTTATTCATCTTGTTTTTTCTTATTTATGGAGCTCATTTTTAGAATGGGCTTATTCTGCTTTAGAATGGACTTATTCTGCCTCTCATTGAGTTTTTACTTTCAGAATATCATGGATGTTCGTGGTAAACTGCTTCGACATGTACTAGCGTTTCAGGTCGAATCGGCAGTCTGTGCCTTGTATGGCCTGGCGTATGGTGCCATAACCATTCTTCCGGTTGATGGCGTCGATAGCCTCCATCAGCTTTTTTTGCTTGCTTCGGTCGATGGAGTCGAAGAGGTCTTGCTGGCGAGGATGGTCGGGTGAGATTTGCCACAGGATAACGCCAGCTTTCTTGAAGTGAAACGACATGTCGGGGCAATCGGGCCTGCTGTCTGCCATCGGTTTCGGGTATTTAGCCCGGAGAATGCTGAGGGCAGCACCTACTATTTCTTCCTGTGCATTGGTGGCGATGGGCAGGGTGAGGGAATCGTGGATGGTGTATTCAGGCACATCTCCTGCTGGTGCAGATGCTCTTCTTCTGCGGTAATTCCTCGATGCTGATGCAGCTTTCGCCATTCAGTTCTTTCCATGTTCTTAGGGTGGTGATATTGAAATGGCTGCGGACCCAACTTTCTTTCTTGTCGGCAAACTGAGCGGCGGTCCTGATGCCCATATAATCGAGCTTTCGGGCTATCTGTCTGCCTCTTCCCCATACATCTTCTACGGGGAAGAGAGACAGCGCCTTGTGTCTCCGTTCATCCGTGTCGATGAGGCAGCAGCCTTGGAAGCCCTTGTATTTCTTGGCGAATTTAGAGCCGATTTTCGCCAATGTCTTCGTTTCTGCAATGCCTACGGATATCGGGATTCCAACAGCCCGAAGTACATCTGCCGATATTTTGGAGCCATAGCGATGGAGCAGGCTATCGGGCTTTTCTGACAGCTCGTCTATTGTTATTTTATTGAACAAAGTAGGATGGTCTTCCGTATGCTCCCGAAAGAAAACTTTCGCTATTGATTCATCTGCCTCGAAGAAACTCTCATCGATAGAGTATTGGTCGATGCGTGGGGAATAATGGGATAGCATCGACATCACGCGGTTGGAGAGCGAACCGTAGAGCGTATAGTTGCTCGAGAATATAGCCACTCCTTCAGCCTCCAGTTTTTCCTTCACCTGATAGAAGGGGTCGCCCATCTTATAGCCCAATGCCTTAGCTTCTTCAGAGCGTGCGATGACGCCCCCGTCGTTGTTACTCAATACAACCACGGGCTTTCCTGTCAGGTCGGGGCGAAACACTCGCTCGCACGAACAGTAGAAGTTGTTGCAGTCTGCCAGTCCTATCATATCTTATCATTAACACCTCTTGTTATCACCAGAAATCCTGGTATAATGTGCAAAAATACAAAAAATAATCCGAAAACGATAGTTTTTCATTCAAGTTTTTTTGTCGTTTCGTGATTTATTCTTACCTTTGTGGTCATAAGCTAGTATTGAAACATTATAAAACTGAACGATATGAATGATAAGAATAACATGTTGGCATTGAGCCAGGAGCGTTTTTCGGCTCGCAAGTTTACTCCGGAGGCGGTGAGCCAGGAGGATCTGGACTATATCATGGAGTGTGTGCGCCTGGCACCATCGGCAGTGAACAGGCAGCCTTGGCGCTGGCTCATCGTGCGCTCAGAAGAGGCGAAGAAGAAACTGCAGGAGTGCTACGACCGCGAATGGTTCAAGACGGCTCCTATATATATTATAGGTATGAAAAACGTGAATGAGAACTGGGTGCGCAGATATGATGAGAAACCGCATGGCGATATTGATGTGGCGATAGCGGCAGAGCATCTCTGTCTGGCTGCCACCGAAAAGGGACTGGGTACCTGCTGGGTCTGCAATTACGATACGGAGAAGATGCAGCAGTTCTTTGCTCGCGAGGGCTATGAGGCGGTGGTAATCATTCCTGTAGGTCATATTGCTGAAGACTGTCCACGCACAGAGAAGAAGCGCAAGGAGATGAGCGAAATCACGGAAGAAATCTAGTTCTGATATAAAATCTGGTACAAAAAAGAAGCTGTATGGAAATGAACGAAGAATCCATCCTGGCATGGAATATCATAGAAAAGACAAATGCCAACCTCTTCCTTACCGGAAAGGCGGGCACAGGTAAGACGACCTTCCTCAAGCGATTGAAAGAACTGTCGCCAAAACGAATGATTGTGCTTGCTCCTACGGGCATTGCAGCCATCAACGCCGGAGGAATGACCATCCATTCGTTCTTCCAGCTTCCCTTCTCGCCATACGTGCCGGGCACGACCTTTGGCAGCGGCGAACAGAAACGCTATCAGTTCAGCAAGCTCAAGCGCAATATCATCCGCAGTATCGACCTGCTCGTTATCGACGAAATCAGTATGGTGCGCAGCGATCTGCTCGATGCTGTAGATTCTGTGCTTCGCCAGTATCGCAAGCGCCACGATTTGCCTTTTGGTGGTGTGCAACTCCTGATGATAGGCGATTTGCAGCAGCTGGCACCCGTGGTTACGCCACAGGAAGAGCATCTGCTGGGGCAGCATTATGATACTCCTTTCTTCTTCAGCAGCAACACTCTGAAGCAGGTGGGTTATCTCACCATCGAACTTAAAAAGGTGTACAGGCAGCAGGATGAACAGTTTATCTCGCTGCTCAACCAGATTAGGGAGAACAAGGCTTCTGAAGCTACGCTGCAGGCTCTGAACCAGCGCTATATTCCAAATTTTGTACCACCTAAGGAGGGCAATTATATCAGGCTTACCACCCATAATGCACCTGCCCAGTATATCAACGAACAGCAGCTTGCTGCCTTGCCTGCTCAGTCATTTTCTTTTACAGCAGATATAGAAGGCGATTTCCCTGAAACATCTTATCCGGCCGATTTCAAGCTCACATTGAAGCCGGGAGCCCAGGTGATGTTCATCAAGAACGACCCGCAGCACCGTTTTTATAATGGTATGATAGGCGAGGTGATAGGGGTTAGGACCGATGAAGACGGCAGCAAGATTACCGTTCGCAGTAAGGATTCGGGCGAGGAGTTTGACCTGGAGAAAATGGAGTGGACCAATGCGAAATATACGCTGAACGAGAAAACCAAGGAGATAGAGGAGACGGTGGAAGGAAAATTCATGCAGTATCCTCTGCGTCTGGCGTGGGCGATAACTATCCACAAGAGTCAGGGACTTACTTTCGAACATGCCATCATCGATGCTTCTCATTCTTTTACCCATGGTCAGACCTATGTGGCACTGAGCCGCTGCAAGACTTTAGAGGGCATGGTGCTCAGTCAACCGCTTTCTCGCGGAGCCATTATCAGCAGTCAGACGGTGGATGCGTTCACCAGCCAGCTTGCTGCGCCTAGTCAGGAGCAAATCAGCAGCCTGGAGCTGCAATACATCATTTATTGCATCAGCGAACTCTTCGATTTTTATTCCATCAGAGCCAGCTATGAGCATCTGATGCGCTGCCTGGTAGAGTTTTTTAATGGTAAATATCCGCGCGTGGTAAGCGAGTATCAGAAGTTGCAGGTGGTGCTGAAGAGTCTGATAGCCGTATCGGATAAATTCCGTGTGCAGTATACGGGTATGCTTGCCCGAAATCCTGATGTAAGACAGGCTGAGCTGCAAGACCGTATTCATAAGGGAGCTATGTATTTTCTTGACAAAATCGGCATTCTGAGTGATTTAATCAGAAAGTCGAATCTTGATACAGACAACAAGGTGGCTAGGAAACAGTTTGAAGACCGCTTCTCTGTTTTCTCAGAGGATGTAAAATTAAAAGAACGGCTTTTGAAGTATGAATGTAGTGCAGAATTCACGGTAACAGATTATCTGAAAAAGAAGGCCCAGTTCTTGCTGTTGGATGCAGATGCCTCATCAGATAGCGGTTCGGGTAGAAAGTCAAGGAGACAGAAGAAACCGAATGAACCGAAGGTGCCGAAAGTCGCTTCGAAGGAGGTAAGTTATGATTTCTATATGCAGGGAATGACGGTAGATCAGATTGCTGCTAAGCGGGGTTATACCAAAGGTACCATTATTGGTCATCTTACTCCTTATGTGAAAGAAGGAAAGATTGGACTGCGGGCGCTGATTTCAAGTGCCCATGAAAAGAAAATCCGTGATTTCATGAAGGCTCATCCTGAATTGGAGCTTTTTAGTGAAATAAAGGAAGCTTTGGGAGCTGGTATTGATTATTACGAAATCAAACTGGTTCATGATTTGATGGAGGGGGAATAAAGGTTTTCTTCCACCATATTATAATAATAGCCGTAACTATATTTGCAGTAGTTACGGCTATTGTTTTTCTTAAAAATCTAGAGTTGGCTCACAGCCTTTTCCAACTGCTGTAAAGCCTGTTTGATAACACTTCTTGGTGCAGCCACATTCAATCGCATGAATCCTTCTCCGCCAGGTCCGAACATCTCCCCATCATTCAATGCCAGATGAGCCTTGTCGATGAATAGGTCGAGAAGCGCATCGTGTGAAAGATGCAGGTCTCGGCAGTTGAGCCATACGAGGAAGGAAGCCTGTGGATTCCTATTGATTATGTCCTGTTATTTGTCTTCCTGCTGGCTGTTCATTCCACCTGTCTGAATGCCCTGCTTTTCTTCCTGGAAATCATTTTTGATGTTGGATTTCACCTTTTGGAATTGCTTCTTGGTGTTGCCGAATTTCCAGGTGAGTGTGAGGCTGATCTGGCGCAGAGGCACCTTTACCGTCATATTCTGTACATAGTCTGAACCCACAGTTTTCTGCTTGATGTTGAGCTTGTCATCGGTTGGTGTGAGGAACATCAGACTCAAGTCCAGCTTATCCTTGACGATGGATTTGGAGAGGGTGGAGTAGAAGAATGACATTCCGCTCTGATAGCCTTGCAGGTTGTGCTGTTTGCTCTGAATGATACTTCCTATTGTCCATTGCAACTCCCAAGGAAGTGTCTGTTGCAGATTGATCATCGTACTGCTGTTCCAGCCATGATTCTTCCATCCCAATACTTCACTTCGCAAATCATTGTAGCTCAGACTCTCGTTCAGCATCAATCTCGTCTTCTTGAACACCAGCCAGTTGGCAAAGACATTCAGACTGGCGTTGCGGGTTTTCGAAACATTGCCGTAGGTGGTGTTGAGCAGGTTGTCTGCATCGATGAACGAATACTGCTCTATCTGGTTGTTGCAGAATCCGTAGCCCAGAGTTGTACTCAGAATGAATCGTGGATTGTAATAATTAAATACCATGTTCACCTGATGCGACTTCACCACGTCGAGGTCTGTATTACCATAGCTAATGGCGGTAGGATTACTGCGGTCAACATAAGGGTTGAGGTAGGTAATTCCCGGACGGGTGATGCGCATGCTGTAGTTCACACCGAGATTCATGCCTGGAGCGATGGCGTAAGAGATGCTGGCGCTCGGTACGAGATTGCCGTAATCTTTATCAAAATCATCACCCTTACCCTGTTCAAACTTCACTTTCTCCCAGGTCTGTTCGTATCGGGTTCCCAGCATGGTTCCTATCTTTCCGAAGTTTCCCTTCCATTCAGCATAGGCGGCAAGAATGTTCTGGGTGTTCTTATACTCCATACTGTTGGCAGGGTTCAGCGTCTCTGTTTTATCTGCCGCCACATCGTAGTAGCGTGAATTGCTTCTGTTGATGCGGGCTATGTATTTGGCTCCGAAATTCAGGCGCTGGGTGGCGCTGAGCGAATGGGTAAAATCTGCCTGGAAAGTATGTTCTGTGCCGCGCATCTTGCTCTTCGAGAGTAGGTCGTTGAGCTGGAGAGCCGTTACATGGCTGATGTCGTCGTAGAACGTATAGTTGTCAGTGTGAGATGGGTTGGTGCTGAAGAGATAGCTGAGAATGAGGTAGTTCGTGCGCTCCTTGTTGAAAAATCGCTGATAATCGATGCTTCCGTTGAAGGAGGTATTGCCCAGATTCTGTTTCATCTCATTGCCATATTCGAATCCTTTGCCATAGATTCCGCCTGTCATCTTTGTGAGTGGATGGCCTGTAATTTTCTGGTTGAAGGTGGTCAGTCCTGTCGTAGCGCTGATGCTGCTCAGCGAGTCGAGTTCGTAGCTCAAACTGATGTTGCCCATAGAGAAAGGCTGCTTCATATCCGAATTCTGGTAATAGTTCATCGTGCTGCCATCCTTCTGGAATCGGTCGAAGGAGATGGTGGTTCCATCCATGCGCTGATGATTGTACATTCCGTTGGCACTATAGGTGAGCTTGCCCTGCTGGCCGCTGATGAAGGCGGAGATGCGCTGTGTCTGGTTGCCGGCAGCTGCACTGATGTTGCCATTATAGCCATTGCTGAAGTCGTTGCCTCCGGCTCCATTCACTGCTTGCTTGTTGAGTACGATGTTGAGCACGCCGCCCGTACCTTCAGCATCATATTTGGCTCCCGGATTGGTGATTACTTCTATGTTTTTTACCATAGTTGCCGGCATTGCCTTGAAAATCTGCGAAGGGTTGGCAGAGAACATCGGATTCGGCTTTCCATCCACATACACTTTGAAACTAGATGAACCGTTCACGGTGATATTGTCCTGTCCATCTACCGTAACCATCGGCACCTTGCGCAGCATGTCGAGAACGGTAGAGGCCTTGGCGTCAGCATCCTGCTGCACGTTGTAGGTCATCTTGTCGGTCTCCATTTTTACCAGCGGTTTCGAGGCAACCACGGTAACGCTTGCCAGGTCGAAGTCCTTCCATATCGAGTCGTTTTTCTCGACATCACTCTGTGCGAAACTTTCGAGTGAGCAGACGAGCAGGGTGCTCATCAATATCAATGATTTCTGTTTCATATTCTTCCCTTTTCTTATTCTTTTTAAGTTCATGCGCCTTTCTTTTGTAGATTGGCGATGCAAAGATAAGGTGTTTTCTTGAAACAGCAATGAATGGGAGAGGGGTTTAACCCAACAATAACCTACTGGCTCATCCGGTTAACGTAGAGATAACATTTGTATGGCAAAAATGCAGCAAAAAAAGCAAATTGTAACAGAAACATTCGTTTATCTCGAATTTTATTTGTAATTTCGCACCAAAATCAAAAATAAGGATATTTATGAATAAACTGATTCTGAAAACAACAAAAAGCGGACTGCTGGCAGCTGCCCTGATGGCTTCAATCTCTGCCAGTGCCGAAACTATAGAGGTGAAAACGCTGAAATATGCAGGCCCCTATGCCGTAGCACAGCCTTGGATGGCTGACAGTGTGAACATCAAGGGCGAAGCGTTCGACCTTAAGCAGCTGCTCGATTCGCCACTGTCTTTCACCTTATTAAATAAGGGCAAGGAGGTGAGTGCAGCCCAACTCCTTGCCGACAAGCAGCAGGATGCGCTCCATCTGGCTTCTTTCTGCGTATCTAACACCCAGCGCACTAAAGCAACCATTGCGGTAGAAGGATTGGAGCAATACCGCCTGTTCGTAGACGGCGAACAGGTAGCGGTGAACGGCGATAAGGCTGAAACCATCCTGACTCCTTCGCAGCATACAGTTGTCATCAAATATCTTACCCGGAAGAATGCATCTGCTGATAAGAAATCTATCAAGTTGACCGTAACCGCAGCCAACGGTGCTCCGCTTTCTGTAGGCGATGCGACGGTAAAGCGTGCCTATAACATCTATGATGTGATTTGTGCGCCCAACTATCCGAGTGTTTCTATCTCACCAAACGGAAAGTTTATTGTAGTTCGGAAAACCTGGGTAGATAGAAAAGGTAATAACCATAGCATTAATGAATTGCGCAACTCTCAGACTAACAGACTGATGGCTACATTTGAGGAGAGCGTAAAATGGATGCCTTCAAGCAATAAACTGTATTTCACGCAGAAGGCGAGCGACAGCAGTATTGCCGGAGAAGAAAAGCAGGATGGCACATTGCAGCTCATTACCATCAATCCGCTGACGATGGAGCGCGAAGTGCTGGCAAGCCATCTTCCTGAAGGCTGGTTCCAGTTTACACCCGATGAAAAAACGCTCATCTATACGCTCACTACTGAAGGCAGAAAAAAGGATCCGCAAGTTTATGATGTAAAAGAACCGGAAGACAGACAGCCTGGTTGGCGCGAGCGTAGCAATCTCGCCAAATATGATCTTGCATCGGGCATTCTCCAGCCGCTTACCTTCGGTTACCACAACATCTATCTGATGGATATTTCTGCCGATTCGCGTTATCTGCTGATAGGAAAGGAAGAGGAGCGACTCACTAAGCGTCCTACAACCCTGACATCATTCTACCGCCTGGATTTGGGCAGTATGAATGCATCTTCAGCCACAACGCCAAAGGTAGAAACCCTGATAGAAAAGGGCGAATTTCTGAACAGCGCCCAGTTCTCGCCGGATGGCAAGAGCATTCTCGTGAGCGCTTCGCCGGAAGCTTTCAACGGCATAGGAAAGAATGTGGAAGAAGGACAGACACCTAGCATGATCGACACCCAGCTCTATCTGATGACCTTGTCGGATAAGAAGGTTCGTCCGCTGACCAAGGATTTCAATCCGAATGTGCAGAGTGTGGATTGGAGTAAGGCAGATGGCAACATCTACTTCACGGCAGAAGATAAGGATTGCGTGCATCTCTTCCAGCTCAATCCGAAATCGGGTAAGTTTACGCTTCTCAAGACTCCTGAAGAGTACATCAAGAGTTTCTCGCTTGCATCTTCTGCAGCAGAAATGGCTTTCTCCGGTCAGAGTGCATCCAATGCTGACCGACTCTATAAGATGAATACGAAGGCGCTGAAATCGCAATTGGTTGACGATTTGAGTGCGCGCGAGTTGAAGGATGTTGAACTGGGCGAATGCAAGGCTTGGAATTTTGTCAATTCAAGAGGCGACACCCTTTGCTGCCGTTACTATCTGCCACCTCATTTTGATGCTGCTAAGAAGTATCCGATGATAGTGAACTATTATGGCGGTTGCAGTCCTACGAGTCGCATGTTCCAGAGCCGTTATCCTCATCATGTTTATGCGGCAATGGGCTATGTAGTGCTGGTTGTGAATCCTAGTGGAGCTACCGGATTCGGTCAGAAATTCTCAGCCCGCCATGTAGATACGGCAGGCGAGGGAGTGGCTGAAGACATCATCTCCAGCACCCAGGCTTTCTGTGATGAGCATGCTTTCGTAAACCGTAAGAAGATAGGCTGCATCGGCGCCAGCTACGGCGGATTCATGACTCAGTATCTTCAGACCAAGACCGACCTCTTTGCTGCTGCCATCTCTCATGCAGGCATCAGCGACCACACCAGCTATTGGGGTGAGGGCTATTGGGGCTACAGCTACAGCGAAGTTTCTATGGCGAACGAATATCCTTGGACCAACAAGCATCTCTTTGTAGATCAGAGTCCGCTCTATAATGCCGACAAGATTCATACTCCGCTGCTGTTTGTTCACGGCACGGCTGATAATAATGTGCCTGTGGGCGAGAGTATCCAGCTCTATACAGCGCTGAAACTCCTTGGCCGTCCTACGGCGATGGTATTGGTAGATGGTCAGGATCATCACATCATCGACTACGAGAAGCGACTGAAATGGCAGAACACCATCTTTGCCTGGTTTGCCAAGTGGTTGCAGGACGATGCTTCCTGGTGGACGGAAATGTATGGTGATGAAAAGATGTAGTTGAAGCTTCGGCAGAAATGTCAGCTTCAGTCTCTATCAAAATAAGAAAAGAGATTATGTTCCTGTAAGTCGGGAATATAATCTCTTTTCTTTTATATGTTTATTTCTTGCAGTTTAGCGTGATAAGCAGAGAAATCATGGCGAAGGCGATTCCTACGATGCAGACACCTAGCCAGTCGGCTTGCGTCCAGACGTATCCGGCACAGAAAGTGCCTAGCGAACCACCGATGAAATAGCTGGTCATGAAAATGGTGTTGGCGCGGTTGGAAGCCTGCGGAATCTCCTGCAGACAACCACTCTGATTGCTGAGCTGCTGACATTGCAGACCGATGTCAACCAGGATGATGGCTGCGATGAGTCCGGCATAAGTGTCGCCGAAAAGCAAGGCTATTGCCCAGGCGATGATCTGCATTCCTGCTCCGAACAGATTGAATTTTCGAATGCCAAACCTAGGAACCAGTTTTCCCACACCACTGGCAGCAACGGCTCCCATGATTCCGCAAAGTCCGAGCATTCCTACCATATCACTTCCTGCGCTGAAAGGTGGCTGCGCCAGATGGAACGCCAGACAAGACCATATTGCCATCATACTGCCGAACCCGAAGGCTGCACGGGTGGAATAGATGCGGATAGAAGAATGGAAAAAGAAAATTTCTGCTATCGTGGTCATCAGCCCTCGGTAGGTTCCTACATAGTTGCGCTTCATTTCAGGCATCATCAGCAGCATGATTCCCATGCAAAACACCATCACGAAAGCAGCTATGATAAACATCTCCCGCCATCCCAGCCATTCGCCGATGTAACCGCTGATTACTCGTGAGGCAAGAATGCCCGTCAGCAGTCCGGAGAGTACAATGCCCATATTCCTGCTCTTGTTCTTGGGCTCCGAAAACTGTCCGGCTATCGGAATGAAGAACTGCGGAATCACCGAACAGGCGCCAATCAGCAGTGAAGCTCCCCAGAGCATCCAAACGTTTTGCGCTGCAGCCATCACGATAGCCATCAATGCAGCAATGGTCATATTGACAAGGATGAGTTTCTTGCGCGAAAGCATGTCGCCCAAGGGAATGAGGAAGAATAAGCCCAGCGCATAACCTATCTGGGTAATGACGGTGATGAGGTTAGCCTTCTGCTCGGTAATATCCAGGTCGTGGCGGATGAGTTCGAGAAGCGGCTGATTGTAGTAGCAGTTGGCTATGGTGAGTCCTGCGACGATAGCCATCATCAGAAGAATGCTGCGGGGAATGCCCTGATTTTCTTTTAGCTGTATCATTTTCTGTCTGTTTGTTTCTTTGTTTTGAGTGCAAAGTTACGAAAAAATTCTCGGCAATCAAAGTTTTTGGGAACGATTTCTTGGGAAAATCTTCTCTCTCATGCAGAAAATCTTCTTTCTCATGCAGAAAATCTTCTTTCTCATGCAGAAAAAGTTTCTGTTCTTTCCCTCTCGCGCGTACCTTATTATATGTATATAGTGCTGCTCTGAAGAGGTGTTGGCGCGCACCCTTGTTACGCTAAAAACACCGAAAAGTGTTAAAATTAGGCTGTTTCCGAGCACATTAAAAACTTTAACCTTTGTTAGCATTTTGTAAGTTGTTGATTTTTAGCGATTTGTAATTTTGTTACAAAATCACCTAAAAAAAAATCGCAAAAAAAAGAACAACGTATCAAAAAAATGCTTACCTTTGCATCGTTCAAAAGAACAAATGATTGTTTTACAGATTTTAAAAAAGCAAAGAAAATGAAGAAATTAGTTTTTATGTTCGTAGCTATCGCAGCTATCTCTTTCGCATCATGTGGTAACAAAACAGCTCAGAACACAGCTTCTGCTGATTCTGACACAGCTCAGGTAGATACAACTGCTGCTGACACTGCTGCTGCTGATACAGCTGCTGCTGATTCTGCTAAGTAATTTGAAATTACTTGCGAACGAAAAATGAGAGAAACAACCGCTGGACTTCGGTCTAGCGGCTTTTTCGTTTTATAGAGACTATGTTTCATTTTTTTAGGTTACCTTTTAGAATATTAGAAAAGATAATTTATGATAGATTCAAGTGCCTTCCAAGGTAAAAAGGCAGCTTACTATACGCTAGGCTGCAAACTCAACTTCTCTGAAACTTCCACTTTTGGCAAAATGCTCGAAGATATGGGCGTCATTACTGCTAAAAAGGGGGAGAAAGCTGATATTTGTCTGATTAACACCTGCTCGGTAACAGAAGTTGCCGATCATAAATGCCGTCAGGCTATCCACCGGATGGTGAGAAACAATCCGGGCGCATTCGTTATCGTGACGGGCTGTTATGCGCAGCTCGAATCTGAGAATGTCAGCAAGATAGAGGGTGTAGACCTCGTGTTGGGCGCTAACGAGAAGGCGCACTTGATTCAATATCTCAGCGATGCATGGGCGCAGAAGTTTGCTCAGGAAAACGGATTGGCTGCTCAGGCCCCTCAGAACGTCGATACGGAAAGTTCTCAGAACGTCGATGCTGCGGCTCTTCATCAGCATTATAGCGTGAAGACGAAGGAAATCAAGACCTTCCAGCCTTCTTGCTCGCGTGGCAACCGTACCCGTTATTTTCTGAAGGTACAGGACGGCTGCAATTATTATTGCACCTATTGCACCATTCCATTTGCCCGAGGCAATTCGCGCAACCCGAGCATCCAGTCGCTTGTGGCTCAATGTGAGCAGGCGGCTGCTGAAGGCGGTAAGGAAATCGTCATTACCGGTGTGAATATCGGTGATTTCGGTCAGACTACCCACGAGCGATTCATCGACCTTGTCAAGGCGATGGATCAGGTAGAAGGAATCAAGCGTTACCGCATCTCGAGTCTGGAGCCTGATCTCTGTGATGATGATCTCATAGAGTATTGTGCCCAGAGCCGTGCCTTTATGCCTCATTTCCACATTCCTCTGCAGAGCGGAAGCGATGAGGTGCTCAAGCTGATGCACCGCCGTTACGACAAGGCGCTCTTTGCCCACAAGGTGAATCTTATCAAGGAGAAAATGCCTGATGCGTTTATCGGTGTCGATGTGATGGTGGGCTGTCGCGGCGAAACTCCGGAGTGTTTTGAAGAATGCTATGAGTTCCTGAAGAGTCTGCCTGTTACCCAGCTTCACGTCTTCCCTTATTCTGAGCGTCCGGGCACGGCTGCCTTGAAGATTCCGTATGTGGTTGACGAGAAGGAGAAGAAGAAACGCTCCAAGCGACTGTTGGAGTTGAGCGATCAGAAGACGCAGGAATTCTATGCTCAATACATCGGTACAGAGGCTGAGGTTCTCTTCGAAAAGGCGCCAAGAGGCAAGGCAATGCATGGATTCACCAAGAACTATATCCGCGTAGAACTTTCGCCGGCTCTCGCCAAGGAAGAATACGACAACCAGCTTATCAAGGTTCGCCTGGGTGATTTCAATCACGATAAGACGGCGCTGAAGGGAGAGCTTCTTTAGTTGATAGTTTATAGTAAATAGGGCTTGTTGATAGTTTATAATTGATAGTTTATAGTTAATAGGGCTAAGTAAAAAGGGTTAATCGTAAAGTTCAAAGTCCAATGTATTACAACGATTTTGGAACATGGATCCGGAAGCAGTTTCCTGATTTCCGTGTTCAGAAGATTTCGATAGACGCGGGATTCTCCTGTCCTAACAGAGATGGAAGGATTTCGAGTGGCGGATGTACGTATTGCGACAACCGCACCTTCAATCCGAGCTATTGCGACCGGAAAAAGTCGATTACTGAACAGCTGGAGGAGGGAAAGGCTTTCTTCAGCAGGAAGTATCCTGATATGAAATATCTGGCTTATTTTCAGGCTTATACCAATACATACGCCAGGGTGGAGCAACTGAGGCAGATGTATGAAGAGGCTCTTGAGGTGGAAGATGTGGTGGGAATCGTTATCGGAACCCGTCCGGATTGTGTGAGCGATGAATTGCTCGATTATCTGGAAGAACTGAACCGCCGAACCTTCGTGCTGGTGGAATATGGCATTGAGAGTGCCAATGATGAAACCTTGAAACGCATCAACCGCGGACATGATTTTGCCTGTTGCCGTAGTGCCGTAGAGCGTACTCATGCCAGGGGAATCCTTACGGGCGGCCACATCATCATCGGCTTGCCGGGAGAAGATGCGGAAGAAAGTCTGCGCCAGGCTCCTCTCATCTCTTCCTTGCCGCTTGATATTCTCAAGATTCATCAGATGCAGATTATCAGGGGCACCCGGCTGGCACAGGAATATGCTGAGCATCCCTTCCATGTTTACACGGTAGAGGAATATATTGATGTCATCGTGAAATACATCCGTCTGCTCAGAAAGGATTTGGTGCTGGAGCGCTTCGTCAGTCAGTCGCCCAAAGAACTGCTGGTTGCTCCCAAATGGGGACTCAAGAACTATGAGTTTACCAATCTCCTGAATAACAGATTAAAGAGTTTACAATAAATATGGCAAAAGTAGCAATCGTTATATTAAACTGGAATGGACAGAAGATGCTGGCAAAGTATCTTCCGAATGTCATCGAATATTCCCGTCAGGATGCTGAAATCTGGGTGGCAGACAATTCTTCTTCTGATGGTTCGATGCACCTTCTGGAGACTCAGTTTCCTCAGGTGAAGACCATCGTGCTGGAGCAGAATTTCGGCTTTGCTGAAGGCTATAACCGTGCCTTGAAGCAGATTGATGCAGAATATTACGTGCTCCTGAATAGCGATGTAGAGGTTTCGCATCATTGGCTTACACCGCTCATCGAGTTTATGGATTCGCATCAGCAGGTGGCTGCCTGCCAGCCTAAGTTGCTTGCCGAATACGATAAGGACAGCTTTGAGTATGCTGGCGCTTGCGGCGGATTCCTCGACAAATACGGCTATCCGTTCTGTCGCGGCCGCATCTTTGATACGGTAGAGCGCGATAACGGGCAGTATGATTACCAGCAGGAAATCTTGTGGGCTACGGGTGCCTGTATGATGATCCGCTCAAAGGATTATTGGACTGCTGGCGGTTTAGACGGCCGTTTCTTTGCTCATAATGAAGAGATAGATCTTTGCTGGCGCTTGCGTCTGATGGGCAGAAAAATCTACTGCATTCCTGAGAGTGAGGTTTATCATGTGGGTGGTGGAACCCTGCCGAAAAGCAATCCGATGAAGACTTATCTGAATTTCAGAAATAATTTAACCATGCTTTATAAGAATCTGAGTGATACGGAGTTGACTCATGTAATGCGTATGCGAAGATTCTTGGATTACCTTGCTGCTTTCGAGACATTGGTTCTGAATCGCAACTGGGGTGACTTCAAGGCTATCTTCAAGGCGCGCAGGGCTTTCAAGGCATGGAAACATGAGTTTGACGAAGATCGCAGAAAGATACAGGCGGGTAGGGTGAAGGAGGAGATTCCGCAGGTTTACAATCTCTCTATCATCTGGCAATATTACGCCAAGGGCAAGAAACTCTTCTCGCAGTTGTAGACTATTAATAAACAAACTTAAAAATAAAATCTATGAAGAAAAAACAAATGATGATGGCGCTGGTTTCGCTGATAGTTCTGTCAGCCCAGGCGCAGGTTAATTTCCAGGTGTCGGTTTCCAATCCTTCCAAGGTGGCAAGAACCGATGCTCCGGTGGTGGTAGATCTCAGCAAGTTGGGAGCTATTGGTGACATTCAGCGCGCTGTAGTAACCGTTGACGGTAAGGAGATTCCTTCACAGCTCGACGACATCAACCGCGATTGTACCAACGATGAACTCTGTTTCCTTGCCGATTTGGGCAAGAAAGAAACCAAGACCTATCAGGTGCACCTCTATCGTGAGGGCGAGCAGGCACAGTATCCGGCTCGTACCTTTGCCGAACTCTGTCTGCCAAGCAGAAACAGGAAGGTGGCTAAGAACAGGCAGGATATTTATCTGCGTAGCATCTCGTTTGATAAGAAGACCAAGGACCCTTATCACTACGTCCATTCTCATGGCATCTGTTTCGAAAGCGAGCTGATTGCCATGCGTGTTTATTTCGACCATCGTCAGACCATCGACCTTTATGGCAAAATCAACAAGGGACTGGTGCTTCAGGATACGCAGTTCTATCCTTCAGAAGAGCAGATTCAGGCTGGTTCGGGCGATGATTGTCTCTGGGTAGGCAATACCTACGGGCTGGGTGCGCTCCGTGGCTGGGACGGTAAAGACCAAGTGCTGTTCAACAACGTGAAATACCAGGAGCAGCGCGTCATTTCAGAAGGTCCGCTCCGTGCCATCGTCGAGGTAGTGGATAAGGGTTGGGTTCCGGCTCCGGGCTTGCAGCCTGTCAATGCCACCATCCGTTACACCATCTATGCCGGTCATCGCGATTTCGATGTAGATGTATTCTTCAACAAGGATGTTTCTGATTATCAGTTTGCTACAGGACTCATCAACGTAAAGGGTTCCAGCGAATTTGCTGATGGCAAGGGATTGCGAGGCTGTTATGGCAGCGACTGGCCAACAGGCAAGGACGATGGAAAGCACAAGCTGGAGACCGTAGGCTTGGGCATTTATGTGCCACAGTCAGCCCTGGTTAGTCAGCAGCCAGCCAATAAGGATTGCTATACTCTGGTGGTGAAACCTGCAGGCAGCCAGCTCAGTTATAAGCTTGCTTATACCAGTGCCAACGAAACCTATGGTTTCAAGGGCGAGAAGGAGTGGTATGAGTGGTTGAAAGCCTGGAAGAAGCAGATAGAAGAGCCGGTTCAGGTTTCAGTTTCTGTCATCATCCGATAAGCAGAAAACTGCGCAAATAGCCAGCAATGAGCAAAAAAGCCTTACGTTTTGCTCATTGCTGGCTATTTTGCAAACAAATTTAAGAGAAAAACCCATTTTTTTTGCGAATGCGTATGATTTTTTAGCAAAAAAGCTTGGTAATTTAAATAATTTTTAGTATTTTTGCAGTCGTAACTCGAAGATTTGTAAATTATCGTGAAAAGGTTTTTTAATTATATAGTCATATTAGCAATAGTGCTTCTCAGTTCGGCCTGCGAGTTTAAGTTCAAGCCGAACGAGGAAGGAGAGGCTGTGCCCCTGTCAGTACAGCGTTACGACCGATTGGAAAGCAGATATCTTACTACCGGTGATTTCTCAGCCCTGCAGCAGATGAACACCGATTACCCGATAGAAACCCGTACGCTGATAGAGAAAATGCTTCAGCTTGGCACCATTACCGACGCCAATATCAGCAACCGTTTCCTCATGTTCTATCAGGATTCTACCCTGCAGGCACTTATTGCCGATGCTGAGGCAGAATTTGCCAATATGGAAGACATCAACGAACAGCTGAAATCTGCCTTCTCACGTCTGAACAGTTGGATTCCGGAGCTCCAGCAGCCTTGTTTCTATGCCCAGATTGGCGCTCTCGACCAGAGCATCGTAGTAGGAGAGCACTCAGTAGGAATTTCGCTCGATAAATACATGGGCGAAAACTATCCGCTCTACAAGAAATTCTATACGCCGCAGCAGCGCAGCACCATGTCGCGCCAGTATATTGTGCCAGATTGCCTTACCTTCTATCTGCTGAGCATCTTTCCGATGGATCAGTTCGACACCCGTCCGCAGCTCGACCGCGATCTGCACATGGGCAAGATTATGTGGGCTGTAAACAAGGCGATGGGCAAGGAGATTTTCAAGACCAAGTATGTGAATACAATCAACGCTTATGTAAAGCGCAACCCTAAAGTAACGGTAAAACAACTGCTCAAGGACGAAGATTATTCGCCTATTGAGGCATTACATAAAGATTAACACATGAAAAGATTTCCAGTTTTTATTGCAACTGTCATGATGGTTTCAGCAATGCAAGCTGCAGATAAACTCGACCTGAAGGCCATTACCTCCGGCGAGTTTGCTGCCTCTTATGTTACCGGTATTAACCCTATTGATGGCACCGATTTGTACGCTTCTATCAGCAATGATGGCAAGCAGGTTATCAGTTATTCGTTCAAGACGGGCAAGCAGATGAGCATCCTCTTCGATGTGAACGCAGTCAAGGCTCCCTTCGAACAGATTGAGGGTTATGTAATCAGTCCTGATGGCAAGAAATTGCTTATCATGACCCATCGCGAGGCTATTTACCGCCGCTCGTTCAAGGCAGAGTATTTCGTATATGATATTGCTAAGAAGAGTTTGAAGAAGCTTTCCCAAGGTGTTAACCAGCAGGTGGCTACCTGGTCGCCTGATTCACGCCACATCGCCTTCGTAAAGGATAACAATCTCTTTGTTACCGATGGAGATAAGGAAACCCAGATTACCCGCGACGGTAAGTTTAACGAGGTAATCAATGGTATTCCTGATTGGGTTTACGAAGAGGAGTTCAGCTTCAACCGCGCCTTTGCATGGAATGCGGATGGAACTGCCATCGGATGGATACGCTTCGACGAATCGCACGTAAAGACTTATTCTCTGCAGATGTTTGAAGGTTCTCATCCTACCCATAGCGAGTATCACGACTATCCGGGAGAGTATTCCTATAAATATCCTAAGGCAGGACAGGACAACTCTAAGGTGAGCCTCTGGAGCTATGATATGAAGAACGGCAAGACCGTGGCGCTCGATGTGCCTGTAGATTCCGACGGCTATTATCCACGCATCAAGACATCGCCAGACGCCAACAGTCTGATTGTCTATACGATGAACCGCCATCAGGATGACATGCGCCTCTATGCAGTCAATCCTTTCACCGGCAAGAGCAGGATGCTCATCAAGGAGAGTGTGCCTAAGTTTGTAAAGGAAGAGGTGATTGAAAACAGCATCGTGGGCAAGAAGAACATCCTGCTGCCTAGCGACCGCGACGGCTTCATGCATCTCTATCTCTATGATATGAACGGCAAGCTCCTGCGCCAGGTAGAGAAGGGCAACTATGATGTTACCTCTATCTACGGAATGGATGAGAAGACGGGCGATGTTTATTTCCAGGCTGCTAAGCTCAATGCGCACGACCGCCAGGTTTACGTGGCTCATAAGAACGGAAAGGTGGAGCGGCTTACCGATGCGGCTGGTTCCAACTCGGCTAACTTCTCGGGCGATTACCGCTATTTCGTCAACACCTGGAGCAGCTACAGCCATCCTTATGTCTTCACCGTACGCAGCAACAAGGGCAAGCTCATCAAGACATTGGAAGACAACAAACAGCTGCTCGAAAAGACACGGAAGTATAATTGGGGCAAGCGCGAGACTTTCTCTTTCACCACTTCCGAAGGTGTGAAACTGGACGGCTGGATGGTGAAGCCTGTAGATTTCGACGCCAGCAAGAAGTATCCTGTCATCCTCTTCCAGTATTCCGGTCCGGGCAACCAGCAGGTGCTCGATTCATGGAGCACGGGCAGTATGGGCAATGGCGGTGCTTTCGATTATTATCTTGCACAGGAAGGATTCATCATTGCCTGCGTAGATGGTCGTGGAACAGGCGGTAGAGGAGCTGAGTTTGAGAAGTCTACCTATCTCCGTCTGGGCGATTTAGAGTCGAAAGACCAGGTTGAGACAGCTCTCTACATGGGTTCTCTGCCTTATGTAGACAAGGATAATATCGGCATTTGGGGTTGGAGCTATGGTGGTTTCAATACGCTGATGAGTATGAGCGAGGGCCGTCCTGTGTTTAAGGCAGGTGTGGCTGTGGCTCCTCCTACCTGCTACCGCTTCTATGATTCGGTTTATACTGAGCGCTACATGCGCACTCCTAAGGAGAACGAAGAGGGTTACAAGGTGAACCCTATCGAGCGGGTAAAGCAGCAGCATGGTGCGTTGCTTATCTGTCACGGATTGGCAGATGACAATGTACATCCGCAGAATACCTTCGAATATGCTGAGGCGTTGGTTCAGGCAGACAAGGACTTCAAGACCCTGTGGTACACGAACCGTAATCACGGCATTTCGGGTGGCAATACCCGCAATCATCTGCTTCGCCAGATAGCTAATTGGTTCAAGCAGAACCTGAAGTAGAAAATGATATGATATAAAAAAGTGAAGCCATTCCCGGCTGAAAGGGAATGGCTTCTTCATTTAATGTTCTCCTTATTACTTTGCAGAGTAAGGATAGTTTGATTTCTTATTCAGTTTTAGCGCCTTTTCTGCGCTTTTCTTTCTTAGCCTTCTTCACTTTTACCTCTTCAACCTCTTCATCGTTTGGCTGAACAGATGAAAAATGAAAATCAGTAGAGTTGATGGTCTTCACCTGATAAGGGCTAGGCGCATCGTTCATCTGCTGTCCGTTCTTTGCCTTCTTAGCCTTTGGCTTCTGAACGTATCTTGCATAGAGTTTGTTCCATTTCTTTTCAGCCTTCTTCTGGTTGAAGTCAAACATCACGATACACGTGCGGTTGCCGGCACCATTCTGCTCCAGATAGTCGCGCAACTGGTATGAATAGTTCTCGCGGCTTACCAGAAACTTGTTCTTGCGGGTGAAATAGGCAGAATCAACCTTCTGAACGTCTGTGAAATAGACTGTAGAGTCATTAAACGACGAGGCAAATCCAAAGATGTATGCAGTCTTAACTTCGTTCTTGGCTGATGCAGAGAGCGAGCTGAAACATGCTAATGCAATAGATGCTAATGCAATTTTTGTAATTTTCATTTCTTTTTCTGTCTTATTTTGTTTTGTGCTGTCTGCCCCATCAGTCTGCAGGATCTTTCCTTATCCCAGATAGGACTTCAGCAGTTTATCTGTCGTACTGTTCCGGAGTCGCCTTATCGTTTTATCCTTGATCTGGCGTACTCTTTCCCTGGTGAGATGATACTTGGTTCCGATTTCTTCAAGCGTCAGTTCAGGTGTTCCTATGCCATAGAAGGCAGCAATGATTTTCTGGTCTTTGTCCGGCAGCGTCTTGAGCAGTCTTTCTATTTCAGCTCTCAGCGACTCTGTCAGCAGTTCATTGTCGGTCGGATCATCCGAATTGGCCATCAGGTCGAGCATGCTGCCATCTTCATCATCAGAAAAAGGAGCATCCACGCTCAGGTGGCGACTTGTCGATGTAGCCTTCATGGCGTTCTCTATCTTGTCTTCCGGCAAGTCTACGCGGTCAGCCATTTCATCTACACTCGGTTTGCGTTCAAATTCCTGTTCAAACTTACTCATCTCTCTGTTAATTTTGTTAACGCTTCCCACCTGGTTTTGCGGAAGGCGCACAATTCTGCTCTGCTCGGCTATTGCCTGCAGAATGCTCTGGCGAATCCACCATACGGCGTAAGAGATGAACTTAAAGCCTCGGGTTTCATCAAACTTCTGTGCGGCTTTGATAAGCCCCACATTTCCTTCGTTGATAAGATCAGGCAAACTGATCCCGTGGTTCTGGTATTGTTTGGCAACAGACACCACGAAACGGAGATTGGCTTTTGTTAATCTCTCCAATGCCCTACGGTCACCTTTTCTTATACGCTGAGCGAGCTCCACCTCTTCATCTGTAGAGAGCAGCTCCTCATGAGCAATATCTTGAAGATATTTTTCTAACGATGCGCTTGCGCGATTCGTAATTGATTGAGTAATTTTTAATTGTCTCATGCTGGCATCAAATTTTAAGTAGTTGCAAAAATACACTTTTTTGTTTAAATACCAAAAAAAATAGTAGATATTTTTCAGAAATACCTACTATTTTATTGTTTTTTGTCTGTTTCTTGAGTTTTTGGCAGTAAAAATGCCTTTTTCACTACTCAATCATGAGACGTTTCTCTTAAAACTCTTACCCTTAGTCTTTCTGCAGCGGAACAGCGAAGTAAGCCTTCTTGCCTGTTGGCCATATACCCTGAATGTAGAGCACTGGGTCCTTGCTGGTAGAAGCACTCTTTACAGCCTTCTGCAGGTCATCAATCGTATTGATGTTGTTGTCGTTGATGCGCTGGATGATGAAACCGCGTGAAATGCCACCATCCTTCAGGGCGCCGCTGTTCACCTTCATTATCTCTACACCATACTTGATGTTGAGCTGGTTCTTCTGGCTCTCTGTAATAGGGCGGAAGCTGCCACCGAGCACGTCGAGGTCGGCACTCTTGATAACCGAAGTATTACCCTGGGCATTCTTCAGTGTGATGGTCTTGGTGCTTGCCTTCTTGTTGCGCAGGTAGGTGATGCTCATCTTGTTGCCAGGGCGCTTGCCATTCAGGATTTCCTGCAGCTCAGCCATCTTGGTCACCTTCTTGCCGTCAACCTTGGTAATCACGTCACCTTCCTTCAGTCCTGCCTCAGCACCGTTGCCGTCTTCATCAACCTTGGCAATGTAAACACCCTCGTTGGTTCCCAGGTTCACTTCCTTGCCGTTCTCCTTCTGGGCGTTGATATAGTTCAGCACATCGCTTCCCTGTATGCTCAGCATCACGCGCTGTACGCTGCCGTATTTCTTCAGGTCGTCTACCACCTTGTTCATGATAGAGGTAGGGATGGCGAAACCGTAGCCGGAGTAAGAACCGGTCTGTGAATAGAGCATGGCGTTGATGCCTACCAGTTCGCCCTGGGTGTTGACGAGTGCACCGCCCGAGTTACCTGCATTGATGGCAGCATCGGTCTGGATGAAACTCTCTACACCGTTGGCACCGAGCGAACGTGCCTTGGCAGAGATAATGCCGGCTGTAACCGTATTGTTCAGTCCGAATGGGTTGCCCACGGCGATGACCCATTCACCCACCTTCACCTTGTCGCTGTCGGCGATAGGCAGGGTAGGCAGGTTCTTGCCGTCTACCTTGATGAGGGCGAGGTCGGTAGTCTTGTCGGTTCCGATGATGCGAGCCGAGAATTCACGGTTGTCGTTCAGTGTTACGGTCAGCTCGTCAGCACCTTCTACCACGTGGTTGTTGGTAACGATGTAGCCGTCCTGACTGATGATGACGCCCGAACCTGTAGCCTCTCTCTTCGGAGTCTGCACTTTCTGCTTGCGTGTTCCTCCGTAGCCCTGTCCCGGGTTGCCGAAGAAGCCGAACGGGTCGAAGAAACCTCCGAATGGGTCGTCCTGCACATCTACCGTCTTCACCTTCGAGTTCTGTACGTATTTAATATGTACTACAGCAGGCAGCGCCTTCTCGGCAGCATAGGTTAAGTCTACAGGCTGACCTGCTGGCGCAGCGGTAGCTGCAGGTGTAGCATTTACTTTCATGAAAGCACCGGCTGAAAATGCGAGCGAACTAACGCAGAGCACAGCCACAACATAATTACTTAATTTTTTCATGTCTCTTATTTTTTTTTATTGTTTACTTTTCTTTTCCTTGAAACTGCAGCAGCTAATATCATGCCAAAAGTCAGCTTGTCATGCACCGCTCTGTTTTCCGGTTGCAAATATAGGGTCATTTTTTGAGATACGCTTCATTCTCTGCATAAATTTATTCCGTTTTAACATTTTAAATTAACACTTTAACGGCTATTAAACAAGAAATGCCCTAAATTCACAAATATTTGAATGTAAGCACGAAAATCTTAGTTTTGTATACATAACTATCTTTTGCTGATTGATAAATATCTGTTAAACGATAGGGACTCAGAAACTCAGTTTAACCGGGAAAAAAAGTGAAAAATAGCCTTGCGAATAACTAATGATGCATAAAAAAGTGAGGAATCGTGCGATAGTATCAAAAGTTTTTTGTACTTTTGCATGTCGAAAGCAGTGCTCCGGTCTGTCGCTGGCATCTTTCAGGTGCGAGAGGAAAGTCCGGGCAGCATAGGGCATCCCACTTCCGAAACTAGAAGCTATTGGTGACAGTAGGTGTCGGTAGAAGAAAATAACCGCTTTCACTTATCCCGTTTGTCCAGTCTGGGGTGGTGAGAGTAAGGGTGAGAAGGTGGTGTAAGAGACCACCAGCTGGCGGGTGATCGTCAGGCTGTGCCATCTGGGAGCTGTAAGCTCATGTATACCGCAGATTGAGGGCGGCTCGTCCGATTGCCTTCGGGCTGCTGTGGAGGGTAGAGTGCTTGAGCCCAAGGGTGACTTTGGGACTAGATAAATGACAGACGTTCTTATTTTCAATAGGAACACAGAACTCGGCTTACAGGGGCACTGCTTTTCTTTTCTTTTTCAGCATCGCAGCCTTTATATATAATTAAGGTATAAGATGCATTCATTTTTAAACGATTTTAAAAACTAGCAAGATTATGAAACTCAGAGAACCGGAAAAGCAGATATTAGATGATTTCGAACATAAGGTAACGGGCAAGATAGCGAAATATGGAAATGAGCCCGATTTCCCAAAGTTTGAGAACTATGGCATTACCCGCATGGAGCTGGATGATTATCTTTTCGATAAGCAGGCGATACTCGACATGGGTGGTTCCAAGCGCAGCCAGCTCACCATCGGCGGTTTCATCACCGTCCTCCCCGTACTGGTGCTGTCCTGTTTCCCGGATAAGTCACCCGTCTACGACAACGGCAAGATGCTCGCCACGGTCATAGCCGTCATCATCGGTCTGCTGCTGGCGTGTTTTGTCAAGGCACTTCTCCAGATGATCATCGCCTATCGCGTGAACCATCATAAGGAGCCTAAGATGGAGACCTTCATCAAGGCAGTCCTCTTCTACGAGAAGCGGTCGTAACTGTAAACTGTAAATAATAAACTATAAACTATAAGTAGTATGACATTACCAGACTTTATGGACTATAAGGACAAGTTCACCCAGCGTGCATTTGTCGAGAAGATTTCGCATGTTGCCAAACGTGCCGGTGCCAAGATGGTTTATACAGCGCTCATTCTCTATTATACGTTAGAGAGCGACAAGGTTTCGCTGAAGGACAAGGCTCTGATCGTAGGTGCCTTGGGTTATCTCATCAGTCCGCTCGATGTGATTCCAGACGCCATACCTATTGCCGGTTTGGGTGATGACCTGGCTGTATTGCTGTTTGTGCTCAAGAAAGTTTGGGGTGAGGTTTCAGAAGATGTAAAGTCAAAGGCTCAGGACAAGTTGAAGAAGTGGTTTGATGAAGATGAGATTCCATCAGCCGATGACCTCTTGAAGGATTCAGCCACCGATACTCCAGTCTGAAAATGATAATGACCGGAAATGACCATGACCCGAAGAGCGGTGAACTTGTCGGCTCTCGAATAAACACTACCATGTGAGGTGATGTGCTTGGCAAACTTCTCGATGGTCATGATGTCAGTGTACTGTGAGATGGCGAAAGCATTCTGCTTCTCAGTCTTCACGAGTTCCAGGT
>ENA-OPAL01000391-OPAL01000391.1-human-gut-metagenome-genome-assembly--contig:-NODE-391-length-35005-cov-3.083348_pt1 | contig 35005 bp, 29 predicted proteins | sample MGYA00241057_ERZ501430 | MGnify/ENA primary metagenome ERZ501430 (study PRJEB25962, sample SAMEA2042506) | human gut metagenome | biome: human gut; feature: human-associated habitat; material: faeces...
CGATAAACTTACTGTTTGAGCCGAAGGCGAGTTTAAGTTTTCGCTGTACAATAGACGACGGAGCAAAATAAGAAAATCAACGTGTTTGAAGGCATCTTCTCTCTGCGATACATAAAACAATAGGGAGCATATAATTATATGCTCCCTTCTTACAATAATTACTATTTCTTGTTTAGTTCCTTTGAAATTGTGTTGTACACTGTCATTAAATTTACAGCTTTCACATTTTCATCTGTTGACAATTTAATCTTCTTTGCCTGATCATCATTAAAGTTTACATCTATATCTTTCAGATATTTAGAATACTTGTCATTAAAATATGTCTGCTGTGCATTCTTTATGATTTCTTCTTTGTTTTTTTCTGTTTCAGTCTTTAAATAACTGTTTACACAATATACAAGATAATAATCTTTTCCATCCTGTATAATGCTGCTTATTTCCGAATTGCTTAAGTTAAAAGCACTCTTTTCGTATGTTTTAGTGGCCTCATTTTTCTTTAATGTTTTCTCAAACACGTTATCTTCACTATACTGCTTTGCTTCTCTGGCAAATGTCTGATAACCACCTTTTACAAGGTCTGTAACTGTTTTAAGTGTGCTTTTAATCTTGTCTTCTTTAGTACTGTCAGTATTCATTCTGATGTACTGAATCTTCATTACTCTTGCTTCTTCATCGCTAATCTTTGCGTCTGCTTCTGCTGCCAGTGCATCGTAAACCTTGTCCGCCAAATAATAATTCTTATACAAGCTTTCCACGTTTTCCTGTGAAGCTCCGGTATATTCTTTTTCCTGACTTGTTAAGGATTTATAATACTCTGCCGCTTTAGTCTTAATCATACTGCTTTCATCTGTTGACAGGGAAATATTTCTTTCCTTTGCCATTGAAGCTAATGTATACTGAACTGTTATGTCTTCTTTAACCTTTTGCATTACATATGACTGCAGTGTCTGATTGTCGCTTACTTTGGCATTCCAATCTACTTTGCCACCAAAGTCTGCCTTGTAAGTTCCTGCTGTATCCATAAGAACAAGCATATATTCCTGTTTTGAACATACTTCTTTGTCTATTTTAAACATTTCACTGCTGCCAAGCCCCACTATCTTGCCGATAACAGGTGTTTTTGAATTAAAACTGCATCCAGTAAAACTGCTTACTGACAATGCCACAACCAAACCTAATGCTACTATTTTCTTTTTCATAAGTTCTCCTTACATTCGTATTATATCTTCCAAAATCGTATTAACATTCTCTGCTATGTGTTTAGCTGAACGTCTTACCTCACTGTCTGCCCACTGCATTGCATAACTAAAATATGCATGGCCAAACATTTCAATGTCATTGTATCCGCCGCCAAAAACGACTGTATCTTCTTCTGATGAATTAAACACATGCTGTAAAACCTGAATGGCATTACCTTTTGTTACATACTTTGCTGTAAGATATAGCTGTTCAGGGTTGGAAATTGCCACATTTGCATTCTTTGAGAATTTCTTATAGAAATACTCATATGAAGTCTGGTCAAAGCCTTTCTTCGCAAAAATAGTAATCTTGTTAATTTCACCCTTCATTGACTTTGTATCTTTTTCCTTTTCAGGTTCAATTCCCATTGTTCTCAAATAATTAATAAAATCAATATCTCTTGTTGTTACAACTGCATTTCTCTCACCTGAAAATAATAACTTATAATCCCTGTTCTTTTCCAGTTCATTTGCCACTTCAAGACACACAAGTCTGTCCAATGGAGTCTTACTTATAACTTTATCACGATATATAACTGATCCGCCATCATTACATATGTACACAATGTGGTCCTTTGCTTTTCCAAACATAGGATATACTGCGTCATAATTGCGTCCTGTTGCCACAGCAAAATAGACGCCTTTTTCCTTTAATTCCATTATCAATTCAATGGTTTCTTCCTGAACCATCTTTTCCCCGTTAGGAACTAATGCTGTTTCTAAATCACTAACTACAAAATTTATCATTACTTCACCATTTATTTTCTTATTTGTTTAACTGTTGAATATTTTCCATAAACATATATGCCTGACATATTCCTGTAGGCCATTACTTTATAATAATACGTCTTTCCTTTCAAAAGTCCAGTATTATTATAAGAAATTTTTGTCTGTTTTTTTATTTCTTTTATTTTTGTATATTTTCCTGTTTTACTTTCACTTCTGTAGATAACATATCCACTGGCACCAGCCACCTTTTTCCAATAAAGTTTTGCACCTTTTGCAGTTGACTTTATTGATGTTATTTTCACTTTGGCCGGCTTTGGATATGCCTTTGAAGCCTTAGACTTACTTCCCTTATAAGTTGTCTTTCCAACCTTCTTATACCCTTTTATTTTATAATAGTATTTCTTTCCCGTTACAAGATTTTTATCTTTATAAGACACTGTAGTTCCACTTACTTTGGCTATAGTCTTATATTTTGAACCGGGAGTTTTTCTATATATCCAATATCCTGTTACATCACCAAGTTTGTTCCATGTAAGTTTAATACTATTGTATCCATTGTTTGTTGCCTTTATTGTAGCTGTTCCCGGTACAACCTTAACCTTACATGTAACTTTTTTGCCATTGGCAGTTGTAGCTGTTACTGTACATTCTCCAACTGACTTTGCGTAAACATTTCCTCTTGATGTAACCTTTGCTATTTTTTTGTTAGATGACTTCCATGTAACATTTCCATCTGTTGTATTATTTGGAGTTACTGTAGCCTTTAATTTTTCTTTTGTTCCATTTTTTAATTTTAATGTTGTCTTGCTAAGTTTTATACCTGTTGCATGTATACTTTTTGCCAAAACATTTATTGTTGACACACTACTTTTTCCTGCTGCAGTAAAACCGTGTATTGTTACAGTTCCTGCGCCTATGCCTTTAACATTTCCTGCATCATCTACTGTTGCTATTGCCGGGTTGTCTGACAAATAATAAACTTGTTCAGATGTCTTTAAAGTTGTAGGAAGCTTCAATCTTCCTGCTTTTGCAATAGTATATTCACCTTTTAAGTTTATATATGATGCCGAAACATATCCTGTGTATTTTTTTCCATCTTTCACAAAACTAACTTTGTACCAATACGGATTACTTAGCCATCTTACTCCATATTCAATGTCTGTATTAGAAACTTCTGTAACTGTAACTGCCTGATTCTTTGGTAAAACAACAACTGCATCATACGAAGTTGCAGGACCTTTTCTAACATTTACGTCACTATTTGCCACACCTGTTTTGTTTCCACTTATTCCAAGTGTAATTGTATTACTTTCACTTGGCATATTATTAAATACAGGTATAACAAATGTTTTGGCATGAGCTGCTATTCCAAGGCTTTGGTAAGCATCTGCCGTTGACGCTGCTTCTGATGCGGCACCTGATATGTTAGTCATATATTGGTGTGTATAAATTGAATATGTACCATTGCTCTTCACATTAAATCTTTGAAGATACATAGTATTCTGTCCTGCGTTAATGTACTTTTCACCTAAATACTGTGCCCCACCTAAAATAGATTTCTCTGGTGTGTTCCAAGGTCTTTGATAAGTACTTCCTGACTTTGCCCATTTTAAACCGTTGGCAATTGGATTAGCACTTGATGTAGCTCCAATATTATAAAAATTATAAATTCCTGTATATGTCTTTGAATATGTACCTGTAACACTTCCGCTGGCACCCATTCCTGCGTATTTTGAATTAGCTTTAGAACCAATTTCCTGCAAAATTTTTGAGGCAATATGGTACGCACTTACCTTTGCTGTCTTTGCAGCAGTCATAATCTGTGCTGAATACAAAGTATTAGTTGTCTGATACTTTCCAGCCGTATCAATGTATCCTATATTGGTTTTATACATAAACGAACCCTGAAGTATTGCTTCAACACCTGCCTGTGTCTGAGATGAACTGTCATATGCCAACTGTTCAAACATATATATGTGGTTTTCATCCAAAAAGTTTCTTGGATCCATAAAATATGCCACACAATTCTTTGATGCGCTAACCCATGAAGCTCCATCTTTTGCTATGTACTTACCTGTAGATGCATTATAATCTCCAGCCAGATTTGACTTTAAATACTTACTATACGCATTCTCTATAAGGCTTCTGTTCTGACTCGCCTCATTTTCAACGGCTGTAAAAAAATCCACGCCTGTGTTATCCGGTACAAACTTCCAGTTAGGGTATTTATTATGAAGTTTTCTTAAATATGTTTTATAACTTGCTGGAAAACCATTAATGCCTGTCTCAAAAGCGTCTGCTGCCTTAACTGTTGTATCCACTATTCCTGCATAATTTTCCAAACCTGTAACCAATGCAATAATTAATATTACTGCAAGTATTTTCCGTATTAGTCCTTTCTTCAAATAAATCACCCTATCCTTTGTATAACAAGGTTTATGCCTTAGATGCACGAACCTTTACTCCTTTAGTTCCTCTTTTTCCGATTTTAAGCTTCCTTAAATCAACGGTTTTTCCGTTACATTTTACCACCTCATTATCCCCCGTATCAAGAAGGTAAACTTTAGAAACAAAATCTCCATCATTTAGTTTAATCCCCTTAACTCCCAATGTAGCCTTCTTCATTTCAGGCACTTCCTTAAGTGGGAATCTTAAGAATATTCCTTCTTCTGTCTGTAGCACAAGAATCTCTCTTGTATACTGTAATTCCTGTTCCTGTCCTACATCCATTAATGCAGTTGCATCAAACAATTCCATCTGTTCAAAATCTAATGGTTCAAAATCATCTGAGCCACCTGTTAACATTACAGGCATTTCTTCAACCTGTTCTTCTGAAATCTGCTTATTTGATACTCTTGTTATTTTAACTGAAACAACCTCATCATCTTTTCCAAGTTTTGTGGCAAGCATTGTTTTTCTGTTTGTTTCAAACTCGCTTCCATCTACTAACTTAATCATACCATTTTTAGTTGTAAACAAAAGTTTCTTATCTTTTATCATATCAAAACTTACAAGTGTCACTATGCTTTCACCTTGGCTACTGTAATTTCCAAGATTATCAATAGGTATCCCTTTCTCCCTAACCTTCTTAGTTGGAATGGCTGATACCTTAATCTGATGAACATTTCCATTATCTGTAAAGATACAAATACTATCTGTGTTCATGCATCTGAAATAATATTTATTCTCTTTCGTAACAGATTCAATGTTTCTGTCAAATGCTGCCGGATCAAGAAGTTTTGAATATCCAAACTTATCCTGAACAAAAACAACTTCCTGTTCAACAAAAGCATTCTCATCAAATACAGCTTCCTTGCCATCTTCAATAAGAGTCTTTCTAGGCAATGCATATTCTTTCTTAATGGCTTTAAGATCTTTTTTGATAGTCTTAGTCATTGTTTTTCTATTTCCAAGAATATCCTCATACTGACCGATTTTGTCCATTAGTTCTTCATATTCTTTCTGAAGAGCTAATATTTCAAGTCCTATTAACTTAGATAATCTAAGTTCCAAAATAGCCTGTGCCTGACGATCTGTAAAAGAAAGATTTCCTGCAAGAATCTCAGACTCAGGATTTTTAAACTTAATATCATCAGTTTTTCCATGTACAAGACATGCCTTAACCTGTTTCTGACTCTGTGAACCTCTGATTATTTCAATAATCAAATCAATAATGTTTGTTGCCTTAATAAGACCTTCCTTAATCTCTTTTTGTTCTAATGCCTTATTAAGAAGTGTTGTATATTTACGCTGTGCCAGTTCATACTGGAAATCAACGTTATATTTTATAATACTCTTAAGTCCCATAACTTCCGGTCTTCCATCAGCTATTGCTAACATATTTACACCAAAAGTATCTTCTAACTTAGTTTTTTTATATAAAATATTTTTTAATTTTTCAACATCGGCACCTTTTTTAAGCTCTAAAACAATACGAATACCGTTTTCATCTGAGCCGTTTGAAATGTCAACAATGTCTGTTGTCTTTTTTGTTTCTACTAAATCAATTACATCTGAAATAAACTTTCCAATACCTGCACCAATCATAGTATAAGGTATTTCTTTTATAACAAGTTTATCCTTTTCTCTGCCTTTGCCTTTTTCAAATTCTAATTTTCCACGAAGCTTAAGCTTTCCTGTTCCGTTTTCGTAAATGTCCTTTAAGTCTGACTTATTGGCTACAATACCACCTGTTGGAAAATCAGGTCCCGGCATAATCTGTAATAATTCTTCAGTTGTAATATTATTATTATCCATATATGCAATAACGGCATCTACAACTTCTCCAAGATTATGTGTTGGAATGTTAGTCGCCATACCTACAGCAATACCTTCAGCTCCGTTAACCAAAATATTTGGTACTCTTACAGGAAGAACTGATGGTTCTTTTTCTGTTTCATCAAAGTTTGGTACAAAATCAACTACATCCTTATCCAAATCTGCCAAATATACATCCTGTGTAAATTTCTTAAGTTTTGCCTCTGTGTAACGCATTGCCGCAGCACCGTCACCCTCAATTGAACCGAAGTTTCCGTGACCGTCAACTAATGCCATTCCCTTTTTAAAGTCCTGAGCCAAAACTACTAATGTTTCATATATTGAACTATCTCCATGAGGATGGTACTTACCCATTGTATCACCAACAATACGGGCTGACTTACGATGTGGTTTATCATAATTAAGACCTAACTGGTCCATTGCGTAAAGTACACGTCTTTGTACAGGCTTAAGTCCGTCTCTTGCATCCGGAAGTGCTCTTGCACAAATAACACTCATGGCATAATCTATATAGCTTTTCTGCATTACTTCAGAATACTCTGTTTTTATAATCTGCTCTGCCATTTATTTCTCCTAAATATCTAATTCTGCGTCTGTTGCGTGAGTATAAATAAAATTACGTCTTGGTGCAACTTCACTTCCCATTAACATACTTGTTACATCTGATGCCATTTTTGCATCTTCAATTTCTACCTGCTTCAAAATTCTTGTCTCCGGATTAAGTGTAGTTTCCCATAACTGTTTTGGATCCATTTCACCTAAACCTTTATATCTTTGAAGTGTAAATCCTGTATGATGTTTTCTATATTTTTCTAATGCCTTATCATCATATAAATACTCGCCTTCCCCCTTCTTAGGCACAACCTTGTAAAGAGGCGGTGTAGCAATATAAATATGTCCATGAGTTATAAGTTCAGGCATAAATCTATAGAAAAATGTTAATAACAATGTGTCAATATGAGCTCCGTCAACATCCGCATCAGTCATAAGAATAATTTTGTTGTATCTTAATTTTTCTATGTCAAAATCATTTCCATAACCTTCAGAAAAACCACAACCAAAAGCATTAATCATTGTTTTTATTTCTGCATTGGCCAATACCTTATCCATTGAAGCCTTTTCAACGTTAAGAATCTTTCCTCTTATTGGCATAATAGCCTGTGTCTTTCTGTTTCTTGCGCTTTTAGCTGAGCCTCCGGCAGAATCACCCTCCACTATAAAGATTTCACATTCTTCCGGTTTTCTGCTTTCGCAGTTTGAAAGTTTACCATTACTGTCAATTGAAAACTTACTTTTTGAAAGAAGATTTGTTTTTGTTCTCTCTTCTGCTTTTCTGATTTTTGCTGACTTTTCAGCACAACTAATTACATTTTTTAATGTTTCTAAGTTTTTATCAAAGAATAATGTAAGCTGTTCTCCGGCAATTGATTTTGTTACCTTTTCGGCATCCGGGTTATCAAGCTTAGTCTTTGTCTGTCCTTCAAATCTTGGATCAGGATGCTTTACTGCAACTACAGCCACAAGACCGTTTCTTACATCAGCTCCCGTAAAGTTATTATCTTTCTCTTTTAATATACCAAGTTCTCTTGCATACTGATTAATTGTAGAAGTCAAAATTGACTTAAAGCCTGTAATATGTGTACCACCTTCCTGTGTATAAATATTATTACAGAAACCTGAAATATTTTCTGTAAAATCATTAATATACTGGAAAGCAATTTCTACTTCTATGCCGTCTTGCTCTTTCTTAAAATAAATAATGTCAGTAACTTTTTCCTTCTCTTTGTTCATATCGGAAATAAAAGCCTTAATTCCGTTTTCTTCGTGGAAAGTTACTTCTTCTTCCTCTCCTACTCTTTTGTTTATAAAAATAATTGTAAGATTAGGATTTAAATATGCTGTTTCATGCAATCTGCTCTTAATTGCATCAGCCTTAAAATATATTTTTTCAAAAATCTCTGCATCAGGGAAAAATGAAACTTTAGTTCCTGTATCATTCTTTCGGCACTTTCCTGCTTCTTTTAAATCATAACAAACCTTTCCCTGTTCATATCTCTGGTTGTATATTTTTCCATCTCGTTTTACATTAACTTCAAGCCATAAAGATAATGCGTTAACAACTGATGAACCAACTCCGTGAAGACCTCCGGAAATCTTGTAGTTTCCATCTCCAAATTTACCACCTGCATGTAAAGTTGTAAAAACAACTTCGACTGCAGGTCTTCCAACCTGTTCATTAATGTCAACCGGAATTCCTCGTCCGTTATCTTCAACTGTAGCTGAACCATCTTTTTCAAGTGTTACTGTAATCTCTGAACAGTATCCTGCCAAATGTTCGTCAACTGAGTTGTCCACTATTTCATATATTAAATGGTTTAATCCTTTAGTTCCAACACTTCCAATATACATTCCCGGTCTTTTTCTAACCGGATCCAGTCCTTCCAGTACGGAAATGCTATTGCCATCATAATTATTTGCCATTATATTACTACCTTCTGCTATTATTGCTGTTATTTTTTTATTATTTTTCTACTATTCTTTAGTAGCTCTGCTTATGCCAAATTCTATTTCTGTCAAATTCTATTTTTTCTTAAAAAATCCACTTCCAAAATGTTTACGAAGTAGTCTGTCCTCATTTTCAAAATGGGCAAAATCATTAAATCTTTCAACATGATATGTTTTGCTTTTTTCATCATATAAAAGCTGTGAAATACTGCAGTTTTCAATCTGTCTTCCAACTGCAAGCCAGTTCTTATATGGAGCACCCATAATTCCTGTAACCAATGCTCTAAGCACACCACCATGAGTAACTATACAAATATTTTCATAACCTTTCTCAAGGCTGTCCTTTACTATGTCATCAAGTCCTGCCTTAGCTCTTTCATAAACCATCTGGCAGTTTTCTCCATCAGGATAAGTCATATCTGTTGTCATGGTTGAACGCTGTGCAAGATAGTCACCATATTTTTCATCAATGGCTTCATTAGTCATACCTGTCATTGCACCAAAGTTAGCTTCCTGAATTCTTTCTTCAATTACTCTTGGCTTATTAAGATACTTATTAATAATGTCTGCTGTTTCTTTAGCTCTTATTAACTGACTTGAATATACAACATCAATATGATATGTCTGTAATCTTTTTCCAACAAGGTCTGCCTGCTCTCTTCCTTCCGGTGAAAGTTCAACATCTACATTACATAATTTACTATTCTGTCTGCCATGTCTAATTAAATAAATATTCATTTTGCAATCCTTTCTCATCTATGCATATTGATACATGTTCTTTGGTATAACCTTTTTATGTCCTTAATATGCTATTCCTGTATCTTATCCTTATTATTACTGCTTATCAATATACTTAATCATTCCGGGTCCCAGCTTGTCTGTTGGTCTTGCTATAAAACCAAACTTCTTATAGAAATTCTCTCTCCCCACTGCACACATTAAATCAAGCATAATTCTTGTTCCAGGCAACTGAATCTCTTCAACATAATTAATCAGGCTTTCGATAATCATCTGACCTATGCCCTGTCCCTGATATTCGGGAATTACAATAAGGTCCTGTATATAACAGATTACAGCTCCGTCACCTACGATTCGCCCCATTCCAATAGGCTTGTCTCCATCGTAAGCAACCACAGTCAAAAGACTTCCCTTAATAGCTGCTGCCGCCTGCTCCTTTGTAAGACTACGCCAGCTTACAGCCGTTCTTAATTCTAAATATGTTTTTACATCTAATTCGTTATCTTTTAAGTACATTGTTTTTCCCTTTTTAGCCATTTTAACTAATATATTATACACTAGTTTTCCAAGGGGTTCAAGGGTGAAGAAGCTTTATCAGGTTCCGAAATAGGAGAAATGCATATAGTCTCGTCTGCTTCCCCACAGTCCCCTTTCAAAACCGTATTTTTCTAATATTTTTACCAATTTGCAGTTTAATGGTATGGAATATTTGTTTTTCTTTGGTTTCCAAAATGAACCTGCCAAAACTTTTTTCCCATCTATCATATAGTTTTCATTTGAGTTGATGTCAAAGGCAAGTCCAAGGCAATGTTCTGATGTTGAACTGTTTCCACGCCAGTTGTAGCATCCCATTTCATGTATTGGAAATCTTTCTTTGCTTTTGTATATTTCTTTAAACATTTCTTTTACCGATGGTGCAATTCCTTTGTTTACTGTTAAATAGAATTTTCGTGTAAACTTTCTTCCTCCCTGCTTGTCCCATACTTTTACAGCTACTGTTGTCACATGCTTTCTTGCCTGTTTTGCATTTTTATATTTTTTATAGTATTTCTTTCCAAAAATACGTTTGCATCTGCTTTCATATGACTCGTTTTTGTATGTAAAATAATCGCAATATTTTTCAAATGGACTCATTTCTCCAAGAAGTTTTTTGCCCTTGTAGTTTTTGTATGCCTGTATTTTATAATAATAAGCAACTCCATTTGTTAATTTCTTGTGTGTATATGTTAATTTGTTTCTACTATTGTATGTTTTTAATTTTTTATAACTTCCATCAATTTTCTTAGAATAATAAATTATATATCCGTCAGCTTCACTATTCTTTTCCCATATTATTGTGTTTGTTCTTTTCTTTTTTGATGTTGCACTCTTTACCTTTGTTCCATTAATTGTAACCTGACAGCTTTTATAATTTGAAAAATCACCATAAAACGTTCCTTCAGAATATGTAACATATGGTCTGATTTTATAATAATATGTTTTTCCCAATTCAAGATTTTTTTCAGTAAATGTTGCCTGTGATTCATACTCTTGCCACCAAAATGTTTCCGCCTTATTTTCAACATTGGAAATCCACTTGTACTCACCGTCAACAGATTCACTTCTGTATATTGCATAACCTGAACAATCCTCTGTTTTGTTCCACATAATTGTTACGCTATGATTATTTCCCGCTTTTGCTTCAGTTATTGTAGGAATTTCTAATGGATTTACTATTCCTCCTGTATATACCGGATTACTTTCTATTTCTCTCTCTGTTTCATAATCTGTATACACCGTTGTTATTTTATAATAATATGCCATTCCTTTATTAGGATAATATTCAGTGTAACTATAATCAGGTGTCGTTGTAACATATTCATATGTTCCGTCTTTTGATGTTGCACAATAAATTTTATACTCCTGTCCTTTTAATTCCTCGGATGTTCTCCATCTTATTACAAAATTTCCATTTTCCATCTGACTACTTGTTATAATTGGTGCTACTAATTTAATATCTTGCGCATATACATTTCCTTTTATTCCCAAAATGCATATAACAGCCCAAAATAATATCATTGCTTTTTTTATGTTCTTAGTCATTTGTTTTTTCACTTTCTCCTTCTTTTGATTATTCTTTACAAATTATACCATATTTTTCTTTATTCTCTCCCAAAAGTTATCAATAAAAATCATCATTAAATTTATTCCAAAAAATATTACTACCAACATAAAAATATAAATCATACACTTCTCTGTTCCTATTTTTTCATAATTTAAGAAAAAATATGGATATTTGGGTACATTGATAAACTCTGCCTGACTGTTACATTTGCATCTTATAAAAAAACTGATTATATATACTAGTGGAAAAAGAAGCCATGTAACAGCATATTTCCACCTAAACAATCCTTTAGGCTGAAACAAAATCCAATCTAAAATAAACATAAAAGGAACCACATAATGAGCCAAAATGCTTTCTATTGGAAGTCCAAAAATCCATATACTATTGTTTGTCATCACTATTTTGTATTCAGAAAAATGATATACCAAAAACGTACAGATAATACAGGATGTTGCCATTCCTTTAAAATATATCAATGATTTTGCTAAAGTATCTTTTCCTCTGAAATGCTTTATAAGTAACACACACATAAATACTAAACAAAATATATTGCTCCATAACGTAAAAAAGCTAAATTCATGAGCATTATAATCTCTGTCATTTAAGTCGAAATGTATAAAAATTCCTATTCCACAAATAATTATAAATGTAATTCTATAAAATAATTCTAATTTGTTTTTCATTCTATATCACCTGTGTTCCCCTATGTACTTCGAATTTTGTTTTTACATGATTATTATTTACAGATATTCTAAATATATAGTTTCTAAAAAATAGAAAAAGCATCGAACCAAAATCTGGCACAATGCTTTTTTATATTTTATTATCATTATTTTTTTACAATAAAAAACTGTTCGTCATGAATAAACTTCTTATTAACTTTGTTTTTCATCTGCCAAACTCCTATCTGATTCTTTCTGTGAGTCCAACTTTCTTCTGAACTTTTCTAAGGGTTTTGTTTGCAAAATAAGCAGCTTTTTCATCATTTTCTTTGATAACGCTATTTAAATATGTTTTATCTTTCTGAAGTTCATAAAATCTGTCCTGTAAAGGTTTTAGTCTGTTAGCAACACACTCTCCTACTGCAAGCTTGAATTCACCATATCCTTTGCCATCAAATTCTTTTTCAACCTCTTCAATAGTCTTTCCTGTAATACATGAATAAATATTAATAAGGTTCTGAATACCCGGCTTATCATCTGAATATCTGATTTCCATATCTGAATCAGTTACAGCTCTCTTAAACTTACGGATAATTGTATCAGGATCATCCATTAACAAAATACTTGCATTAGGATTTTCGTCTGACTTTGACATCTTTCTTGTTGGATCCTGAAGGCTCATAATCTTAGCTGTTGACTTTCCAATGTATGCCTCAGGAATTGTAAATACATCACCATAAATTCCATTAAATCTGTTTGCAATATCTCTTGTAAGCTCTAAATGCTGCTTCTGGTCAACACCTACAGGTACAACATCTGCCTGATATAGCAAAATATCTGCCGCCATAAGTGATGGATATGTAAAAAGTCCTGCATTAATATTATCTGCATGTTTAGCAGCCTTATCCTTAAACTGAGTCATTCTGTTTAATTCGCCCATATACGTAAAGCAATCAAGGATCCATGCAAGTTCAGCATGAGCAGAAACATGTGACTGAAAATAAATACAGTTTTTTTCAGGATCAAGTCCTGCTGCAACGTACAATGCATATAAATCTCTTGCTCTCTTTCTAAGTTCAGCAGGATTCTGTCTAATTGTTAATGAATGTAAATCTGCTATTGCATAAAAACATTCATATTCTTCCTGCATTTTAAGCCAATTATCAAGTGCTCCCAAGTAATTTCCTAATGTTAATGTTCCTGTTGACTGCATAGCACTATATGATACCTTCTTATCGCCTAACATATTGTTCTCCCTTATATCTTTATTTTTTGCTTTTATGTTTTATATTTCTATATTGATTTGATTATCAAAGCATCCAAGTCACCATCTATTTATTACACAGATTGACATATGCTTCCCTCTCTCATATCTTATACATCATACCACTTTTTAAATGGTTTGTATATTTATTTTATTAAGCACTGCTTTAAGTTAAGCCTTTATTGCCCAGCGCATCTTTGTTGACCTTGCTCTTGGATTAGTGTTACATTCCTCTGCACTTGGTCTTATAACATCTTTTGTGACTTCACTGTAAACTCCCTGCTTCTGTAAAGCCTTAAATGATTTCTTTACAAGACGATCTTCTCCCGAATGAAATGTAAGCACTGCCACTCTTCCGCCACTTGCCAAAGCATCCGGAAGTTTTTCAAGAAAATCATACAACACTTCAAATTCATTGTTTACATCAATTCTTAATGCCTGAAAAACTCTTGCACAGCTTTTCTTTACTGCTTCTTTTCTCTCTTTTTGTGGCACAACACATAAAGCTTTCTCAATTATGTTTTTTAAATCAGTAGTTGTTTCAATCTTATTATTTGTTCTATTTCTTGCAACTATAGCTTTTGCAATTTCATATGCATATGGCTCATCTGAGTTTTCAATAAACATTCCTTCCAGCTCATCTACAGAAATATCTCTAAGTCTTTCTGCTGCCGAAATTCCTTTTTCAGGATTCAATCTTAAATCAAGTGGTCCTTCATACTTATAAGTAAAACCTCTTTCCGGATTGTCAATCTGCATTGATGACACCCCAAGGTCCGCCAAAATAAAATCAAAAGGTCCGTGTTCCTTAGCTACCTGATCTATGTTTCTAAAATTAGTATTTATTGTAGTAAGAACATCTTTCCCAAAACCTTTGTCTGCCAAACGCTTAGTTGTCTTTTTTATTTCAATAGGATCAATATCCAATCCATAGATATGTCCTTTTCCATCTAACTTCTTAAGCATCTGTAAAGTATGTCCACCATATCCAAGTGTGGCATCCAGACCAATCTGTCCCGGTTTAATATCCAAAAACTCTAGAATCTCCTTTACACATATTGAAATATGCATACCTGCCGGAGTACTTCCCTTGCTAATAACCTTCTCAATGGTATCCTTATATTTTTCCGGATTATGCTCTTTATACTTTTCAGCGTAAGTTCTTGGATGTGTGCCTTTGTAACGCACACGTCTTTTATGCGGCTTTTCGCTGTTTATATTTTCGTTATTATTTTCATTATTGTTTATGTTTTCGTTATTAATATCCATATTTTAACGCCCCTTTAAGCTAGAGTATGACTAGTATAACATATAAATTTTTCCATTTCTATATCAACAAAGAACACTTTATGCCTTCTGTTTGATTTTCGCTATAATTCGTGTTATATTTTTCCTATAATTTTTAACCGTTATGGTTTGTAATAGGAGGAAGTTTCTATGGAAAAAATAGCAAGTTTTACAATAGACCATTTAAAATTATTACCCGGCGTTTATGTTTCAAGAAAAGATAAGGTTGGCCAACAGGTCATTACAACTTTTGATATTAGAATGACACGCCCTAATTTTGAACCTGTTCTTAATACTGCAGAAGTTCATACAATTGAGCATCTTGGCGCAACATTTTTAAGAAATGATTCTGAATTTAAAGACAAAACAATATACTTTGGTCCTATGGGATGCAGAACAGGATTTTATATGGTTTTGGCTGGTGATTATGATTCAAAAGATGTAGTTGAACTTGTAACAAGAATGTTTATATTTATGAAAGATTTTGAGGGAGATGTTCCCGGTGCATGTGCCAAGGACTGTGGTAACTATCTTGACATGAATTTAAATATGGCAAAATACGTATGCAACAAGTACTATAATGAAGTTCTAAAAGATATAGACGAAACAAGACTGATATATCCTGAATAAAAGATTTTTCGTTGAAAGTTATTTAAAATAATATTGAAAGAAAAAAGCCATTGCAAACAATAGGCAGATTTTTGAAATTTTGCGAGTATAAGCGGTTCTTCGTATTCCGCTACGCTTCATACTCATATCGCGCTGGCGCGATATATAAATTAGTTAAACAGGCTTTTAATGAGCAAGCTCATAAAAGCAGTTTAACTAATTTATGCACCGCTTGTAGTGACGCGTATACTGTCTGAGCCGTAGGCGAGTTTAAGTTTTCGCTGTACAATAGACGACGGAGCAAAATGAGAAAATCAACGTGTTTGAAAGGGCTTTTTTCTTGCAATATATAAATAACTTTCAACGTAAAAATAAGTTTAAACTAATGTATTACATATATCTTCACTAATACCAGTATTAATAAGTGTACCGGATAGAACCAGTAGAACATATATTTTAATTTCTTTGTTCCCGGTTTTTTGTTATAAAATGCTATGGGCAACACGCTTAACGCCCCCCACCACTGCACTCCAAATCCAAACATTCCAATGTTGAATACCATGTTTGAAATTGCTCTTCCTATGTGATGATTATTAAACACATAAAAACATATAATAAGCATTACTCCGCCGTATGAATATGATGTGTGGAGGAAGTATGCCATTCCAAAAGCTACTGCCAATGTTACTAATTCAAGTATTGTGTTAAGTCTTCCGGCTCCTATGTGTTTTAATATTTTGTCAGGATATGCAACCCTAAACATTGATATGGACTGCAATGCCCAGATTGCCATATAACCTATAAATAAAGTGAAGATTACGTTCTGTCTTGCCATATCAAAGAATCTGCCATAAAGCATATCATAAGGAATCTCTGATACTAAGGCAAATATTCCAAGCCTGATTGCATGTTTTAATCTGTCTGATGTATGGAAAAATCCCTCAACCAAAACAAAACAGAATATTGGGAAGCTTATACGCCCAATAGATCTAAGTATTATATATGTCTGATGATTGTCCTGAAAAAACAAAAAACCTACGTGGTCAATAATCATTGTAATCATAGCAATTATTTTTAGGGTAAATGTACTAATCCCCCATTTATCAAGATTAATAAAAACTCCAAGACCTTTTTCTTTTAATTCACTCATTTTCTTTTTTCCCTTGTGTTTCCATTTATTGCCTTTTCTTATTTAGCCATTAAAACTACAATGCTTCTTGGTGGCACCTGAAGCATTCTCTCAATACCATCACTAGGTTCCTTAAATCCTGAATCTGTAGCAAAAACAACTTTCCACTGTCTTTTATTTCTTGTAGACGGAATGCCGAATTTAATCATCTCCCAAAACATATTGTAAGCTATGAATAAGTCTGCTTCATCTTCTTTTCCATCAATAGTTGCATATTTTCCGCAATACATAACAGAAAAATGTCTGTTAAAATGACTAAAATCTGCATACCATGCCTTAGAACCGTGATAAGACATATCCGGCAAACCATATGACTTATAATCCATAAGCCTTGGCTCGCTGCTTAAATGCAAAATCTTATGCTGCTTTCTAAACTGAATAAGCTTCTTTGTAAAGTCAAGAATCTCCTTTGCCATGGCTGTTGTATTCCAGTTAGTCCATGATATTTCATTATCAAGACAATAAGGGTTGTTATTTCCTTTCTGGCTGTTACACATTTCATCTCCGGCATAAATCATAGGTACTCCCTGACTTAGCAATACAAGTGAAAGAGCGTTTTTAATCTGATGCTTTCTTAACTCATTTATTTTACGTTTTCTTGTATCGCCCTCAGCGCCACAATTCCAACTATAATTATAAACTGCACCGTCCCTGTTATTTTCTCCATTTGCCTGATTGTATTTCTTATCGTAAGAAACCGCATCATATAATGTAAAAGTATTGTGGTTAGCCACATAATTAACTACTGCCACTGCTGGCGGATTAGCCTTAATCTTGTAAGATATGGTATTTAACATATCCTCATCGCCTTTAATGAACTTTCTTGCCGATACCATAAAATCATCATTAAAGTTTGCCAGATTCTTATTTTCAACATTGGCATAAAAATCCGTATCCGTAGCAAAATTATAAGTAAAAATCTTTGTTGTAGACAAAAGATTGTCCGTCTGAATCATCTTCATGACTGCTTTTTCACAGTTAGCGTGAATGCCGTCAATATGATATTCCATAACCCAATAATGAAGTGCATCCAAAATAAGTGTAGGATTAGTTCCTTCAGGGAAAAAGTATTCCATAGAAACCTCTATTCCGTTTCTATGAAGCTCTCTTACCATGTATTTGAACTCTTCAACTTCACTACCCGGCTTTGTGGCATAAGCATATGAAGCTTTCGGTGCAAAAGCATAACCGCTTGTATATCCCCAATAATTAAGCACAGGGTTCTCAATGCTAAACTGTCCCTTCATAGACGTTGCCACATGTGATTCCATTTCATTAAATTCATATGCCGGCATTAACTCTATCATAGTTATTCCAAGTTCCTTTAAATAAGGTATCTTATCTACAATTCCCAAATAAGTTCCCTTATGCTTAGCCTTTGAACTTACATGTTTTGTAAAGCCACGTACATGAAGTCTATATATAATTGTCTCATCATAAGGTCTTCTAAGTGGTGCGTCGTTTTGCCAGTCAAATTCACTGCTTACAATGCTTCCTCTTATATCAGTAGGAACAATTCCCCATTTTTCTTTTCCTGAAAGTGCCTTTGCATAAGCATCTGTCACAATCTTTCCATCAATAGAAAAATTATAATCATATTTCTTATAATCAAGCCCTTCAATGCTCATTGCAAAAACATTTCCTATAACCTGCGCATTTTCAAAAGGAATACGTGCCGCTTCATTGTTTTTTCCTTTTTCATATAAAACAAGTTCACATTTACTTCCTAATCTTGCTGTAATGGCAAAATTAACCGTGTCGCCTATTACAGTAGCCCCCATCATTAAAGGATTACCTCTGTATACTTTTATTTTATTTAAATCCATTGTGTATCCTTTCCAGTCATTCTTAATATGCCCATATAGACACAATTTTGACATAAATTCTTATGCCCGAACTTTCGCATAGATAAGTGAATTATAACATACCCTTTTGATTAAAGAAACTAAATCAACCTACAAAAATAGTTTTATTAATTTTCCCACATTATCTTTTCTGTACTTTTACACTACATTTATTAAACCTTTATTGCTTAAAATTCCCAAAACTGTTATACTAATCTGTACGGGTGCGATAGCCCACACACCATTATTAAATAAGAGAGGTAACAAAAAAAATGATAAGTACAAGCAATGTATCTTTACGATTTGGTAAAAAGGCATTATTTGAAGATGTAAATATAAAATTTGTTCCAGGTCACTGCTACGGCTTAATCGGAGCCAACGGTGCCGGAAAATCAACATTTTTAAAGATTCTTACAGGTGAAATCGAACCTACAAGCGGTGAGGTTATTATTACACCGGGTGAGCGTCTTTCATTCTTAAAGCAGGATCACTTCCAGTATGATGAATGTACTGTTCTTGATACTGTTATTATGGGTAATCAGAGACTTTACGATATTATGAAAGAGAAAGATGCCATTTATATGAAGGAAGACTTTAGCGATGAAGATGGTATCCGTGCTTCAGAATTAGAAGGTGAGTTTGCAGAAATGAACGGTTGGGAAGCAGAAAGTGATGCTGCTACTCTTCTTAATGGTCTTGGTGTTGATACTGAATATCATTACAACCTTATGAAAGACCTTAACGGTTCATTAAAAGTCAAAGTTTTGCTTGCACAGGCATTGTTTGGTAATCCTGACATTCTTTTACTTGACGAACCTACTAACCACTTAGACCTTGATGCCATTGAATGGCTTGAAGAGTTCTTAATCAATTTTGACAATACAGTTATTGTAGTATCCCATGACAGATACTTCCTTAATAAAGTTTGTACACAGATTGCGGACATTGATTATGCTAAGATTCAGTTATACGCAGGTAACTACGACTTCTGGTATGAATCAAGTCAGTTAATCGTTAAGCAGATGAAAGAAGCTAACCGTAAGAAAGAAGAAAAGATTAAGGAATTACAGGACTTTATCCAGCGATTTAGCGCCAATGCTTCTAAATCAAAACAGGCTACTTCAAGAAAACGTGCTCTTGAAAAAATCGAATTAGACGAAATTCGTCCATCAAGCCGTAAATATCCATACATCGACTTTAGACCTAACCGTGAAATCGGTAATGAGGTTCTTACTGTGGAACATCTTTCAAAAACTATTGACGGTGTTAAGGTTTTAGATGATATATCTTTCGTTGTAGGACGTGAAGATAAAATAGCTTTTGTAGGTTCTAACGGCCTTGCAAAAACTACATTATTCCAAATTCTTGCAGGACAGATGGAACCGGATGAAGGTTCATACAAATGGGGAATTACAACTTCACAGTCATACTTCCCTAAGGATAACACTAAGGACTTTGACAGTGATGATGCAATTGTTGACTGGCTTACACAGTACTCAGACAACAAAGACGCGACTTATGTTCGTCAGTTCCTTGGCAGAATGTTATTCCCCGGTGATGCAGGTGTTAAGAAAGTTCGCGTACTTTCCGGTGGTGAAAAAGTTAGAGTTATGCTTTCAAAACTTATGATTTCAGGTGCCAACGTTCTTATTGTTGATGAACCTACTGACCACTTAGATATGGAAAGTATTACAGCACTTAACAACGGACTTATTAAGTTCCCTGGCGTACTTTTATTCTCTTCAAGAGATCATCAGGTTGTACAGACTACAGCCAACAGAATTATGGAAATCGTTAACGGTAAGTTAATTGACAAGATTACTACTTACGATGAATATCTTGAAAATGATGAAATGGCAAGAAAGAGAGCTGTTTACACAACTGACGGAATGGATGCAGATAACTAGAATCAAATATTTTGATTTGCTTTTTTGCTTAGATTAATACATTTTATTATTAACAGTTAATTTTATGGAGTATCTATGAGACCACATACTATCACCTATCCCCCTGACGGTGTTGAACCAATTGGGGTTATTGAATTTGTTCACGGAATGTGCGAAACACGTAACCGTTATGCTGCTCCAATGGAGTATTTCAGCCGACGCGGATATATATGTGCCATTGCCGATATGCGTGGACACGGAGAAAACATATTAACAACTGATGACTTAGGCTATTTTGGCGAAGAAGGCTACAAAGGTCTTGTAAACGATGTTCAGGAATATACTATGTATCTTAAACGTGAATTTCCTAATTTACCTTTTATACTTCTAGGTCATAGTATGGGTTCATTGGTTGTAAGAACATATTTAAAGAAATATTCTCAGGAAGTTGATGCCGTTATACTTAGCGGTTCTCCTTCTGAAAACTCATTGGCTGCTGCCGGTAAGTTTTTAGCCAAGTTTCTTGCAATTTTTAGAGGCTGGCATTATAGAAGCCCTTTTATTGAAAATATGGTTAACGGTCCATTTGAGAAACCTTTCCTTAAAGAAGGTATCGTTAACTCATGGCTTTCTACCGACAAGTTTATTGTTGAGGAATATAACAAGGATCCACTATGTGGTGTTCCTTTCACACTAAATGGGTACTACTGCCTTTTCTCATTAATGGAACAGGTTTATAGTAAGCTTGGCTGGACTAACAAGAACAAACAACTTCCTGTTATGTTTATGTCAGGTGGAGATGATCCCTGCCGTAAAAGTGATAAAGACTTTAAAAAAGCTGTTACCCACTTTAAACACTGTGGTTTTCCAAATACTTTTTCAAAGTTATATCCGGGAATGCGACATGAACTCTTTAATGAATTAAACAATGAAGAAGTCTACTATGATATTCTTAAATTCTTAGAAATAAAAGTTGGTATTGAACCACTGGAAATTGATGAGGATTAATTATTATCTATAAATAAAAAGAATTGCGTCTCCTTTAAGTAAAACACTTAAAAGCATACGCAATTCTTTTTTATATTAATAATTTCCCAATATTTTCATATTAAGCGCTTCTGCATTAATTCCGCTAAGAGCATTTACAACTCCAGGCTGATTGGCCCTACCCTCAAATTCAACATAGAATCTGTACTCCCAGTTCTTATCCGGTACAGGTCTTGACTGAATACGTGTCATGTTAAGGTCATTGTAAATAATATGAGATAACATCTGATATAAAGTACCTGATGCGTGAGGCATTTCAAAACTAATACAAATCAAACCTGCATCTCTTCTTGCCACTCTCTGACGGCTGATAATAATAAACTGTGTTGTATTAGAATCATTAAAATTAATGCCTTTATGTAAAATATTAAGTCCATAAATATTTGCTGCATTTTCGCTGGCAATACAACCTCTGGACTTATCTGACTGTTCCGAAATATATCTTGCGCTTATTGCAGTATTGGCAAGATTAACCTTGCCCCAACCATGTTCTTCAATAAACTTGTTACTCTGCATAAATGCCTGTGGATGAGAATAAACATCCTTAATATCATCAATTGTAGCTCCCGGAATTCCACAAAGACAATGTTCGATTTTTACATCAAAAGTGTCCACAATATAATTCTGGAATTCTACAAGTAAATCATATACATCTGTTACAATTCCCGCTGAAGAATTTTCAAAAGGAAGAACCGCATAGTCAGCCTTTCCGTCTCTAACATATTTCATTGCTTCTCTAAAAGTTGTAACATTAACGTAGTTAACCTTATCCCCGAAATATTCTGTTGCCGCCTGCTGGCTGTAAGCTCCGGGAATTCCCTGATATACTACTGTTGCATCCTCTGTTGGAAGCTTATCTACAATATCAAACCCAATATCATTGTTTACGCCTTCTTCATTTAAAAGCTTATACTGCATCTTACGACTCATAGCCATAATCTGTTCAAACAATTCCTCTACGCCGTGAGCATAAAAATCGTCTGATGCTTTAGTCTTTAAAGTGGCTATTTTATCAAGCTCTCTTTGTCTGTCAAGAACTGGCTTGCCTGTTCTAAGTTTATACTCTGCTACATTTTTGCATACTTCCATTCTTTTTTCAAACAATCTAATAATGCTATCATCTATTTCATCTATTTCTTTTCTGCTTTCTAATAAATCCTTCATTGTATTCCTTATGCTTTCTTCAGTTTTTTCTTATTGTTCAGACATCTGTTTCATGCTACATCCACCACAACCTGCACATTTGTTATCCGGCTGTAACTCCTCTAACATCTGACTAACTGTTTTATTTAAAATCGGATGTACTGCATACGGTGCTATTTGTTTAAGAGGTTCCAAAACAAAAAGTCTCTTATGCATTTCCACATGAGGAATTAATAAATCCTTTTCATTAACTATATCATTATTATATAAAACAATATCTATATCCAAAGTTCTTGGTCCCCAGTGTATTTCACGGGTTCTGTTTGCCTCAGCCTCAATTCTGTTAACTGTAGCTAATAATTCTTTAGGTTCATACAATGTTTCTATTTCAACGCAACCATTTAAAAAATTGTCCTGTTCCACAGGTCCATAAGGTTCAGTTTCAATAAATTTAGATACCGCCAAAACTCTGCAATTTTCATCATCATAAAGACTATCAATTGCCTGATTAAGGTATCCCTCCTTGTCTCCTATATTTGAGCCAATACTTAAATAAGCCTTATTCCACTTTCTTGAAATTGAAACAGCTACATTTCCAAAAGGTAACTTAATAGGTGCATTAGGCTTATTAATAGTAAAATCAATAGCCTTAATCTTTGGAAACTCTTTCAAAAGTCCTCTTGTCGTCTGCTCTGCAACAGCCTCTATTAAGTCAAATCTATTTTCAGTCATAAACTTATTTATAAACTTGCACGCCTTTGCATAATTAACTGTATCCTCCAAATCATCGCTTAATCCCGGAGTTCTCACATCAGTATAAAGGTTAGCGTCTACATAAAACTTCTGACCGTTTATTTTTTCATCTTCATTGCAACCGTGGTATGCAAATATTTCTAACTGTCTAATCTTAATACAATCCATATTATTTCCTTTTTAGATAATATTTTTGTTTTTTAATCTTTAATAGCATTTAAACTTATGCTTTTAGAATCTTCTCAGCCATCATCATTGCCTGATAATTCTCTTTTACATCATGAACTCTAAAGATTCTGCATCCTCTTTCAAGTCCCATAACTGTTGTGGCAACTGTGCCTGCCATTCTGTCATTCTTATCCACATCGAGAGTTAAACCAATAACAGACTTTCTTGATGTACCAAGAAGTACAGGATAACCAAGTTCCAAAATTTTGTCCACGTGCTTAATTATTAAAAGATTCTGTTCGTAATCCTTTGCAAAACCAACTCCCGGATCTAATACAATCTGAGAATCCTTAACTCCTGCCTTGTGAGCTATCTCAACAGATTCCTTTAATTCATTAACTACATCATTAACAAAATCATTATAAGTTATAACATTCTTATTATGCATAACACAGGCTGCTACACCTGTTTTTGCCACAAGGTCTGCCATATCTCTTTCGCCATACTTAAATCCCCATACATCATTAATCATGTCACATCCGGCTTTAACTCCGGCTTCTGCAACTTTAGTCTTATATGTATCAAGGGATACAGCAATATCAAAATTCTTCTTAATTGCTTCAATTACAGGCACTACACGACCTATTTCTTCTTCGTCACTAATAAGTGTGTAACCTGGTCTTGTAGATTCGCCACCTACGTCTATAATCTTTGCTCCATCCTTAATCATTTCTTCTGTATGCTTTAATGCAGCATCTAAGTTGTTAAACTTACCTCCATCTGAAAATGAATCAGGTGTTACATTTAAAATTCCCATTATTACAGGTTCTTTTTCTAAATCAAAATTGTATTTTCCAATATTCATATCATACTCCAATCTTTCTACTGGCCATCCCTAAAAATTGACAAGACGTCACTTCTAAGATTTCTGTCCTCTTCAAAAACTCCTGTACTTGCAAAAGTAACCGTCTTGCTTCCCGGCTTCTTAATTCCTCTTGCAGACATACACATATGCTCTGCCTGTGCCATAACAAGTACACCCTTTGCTCCCAGGTACTTCTCCAATGCCTTAGCTATCTGGTTAGTCATCTGCTCCTGAATCTGTAATCTTCTTGCATAAACTTCTACTGTTCTTGCAAGTTTACTGATTCCCACAACCTTGCCATTTGGAATGTACGCAATATGCACCTTTCCATAAAATGGCATAAGATGATGTTCACATGTTGAATAAAAAGTAATATCCTTTTCAATAACAACATTCTCATTATCACAAGTAAATGTTTTGGACAAATGTTCTTTAGGACTCATATTCATACCGCTACACAATTCTTCATACATTCTTGCCACACGGTCCGGAGTATCCTTTAGGCCTTCTCTATCAGGATTTTCACCGATTCCCTCTAATAAAAGTCTAATTCCTTCTTCTATTTTCTTCTTGTCAAACACGTCAATCTCTCCTTCCGGCTTTAACTGTTTGTTTAATGGTTACAGATTAATCTTACAACCTGTTTTAGCTCTCCTAAATAAGACAATGAACCAAACGCCAAAATCATATCGGCCCTGTTCTCTTTTATTGTATCTATTGATTCTTCCGCAGCCTGCTTCAAACTATCTGCAACTTGTACATTATGGTTATATTTCACCAAAGTTTCTGCAAGCTTGTGCCCGTCTAAACCTCGTGAATTGTTTGGCGTTATCGTAATAATTCTTTCTGCCCTGTCAGCAATAATTTCTGCTTCCTTGGAAAAATCTTTATCAGACAACACCCCCATTATAAATGTTATTCTCTTATTTGTAAAATATAAATCCAAAGTTTTCCTTAGTTCAAGCACTGCTCCCGGGTTATGAGCGCCATCAATTATAATTAACGGCTCCTTACTTATGACTTCCATACGTCCCGGCCAAACTGTTTTTTCTATGCCTTTTTTTATATTTTTCTCAATTGTATTTCCACTATTATTAATATTATTTTTCATACCAGTGCTATTATTCTTATCTGACTCATCGCATATATTGGTCTTTTCTGTTAATGCTTTATCAAGCACTAATGCTACCTCAACTGCTGTTTTTGCATTTTTAATCTGATATGTGCCAAGAGCCTGAAGGTTAAGAATATATTCTTTATTATTAGATGCTTTGTATGTAACCTTTGTTGTTAAACCATCTATTTCCACATTCTCCAAATCCTGCTCAGTAGGAATTATAAGTTCTGAATTCTTCTGCTTACAAACCTGTTTTATTACATTCTCAGCCTCCACTGTCTGTTTAGACATTACAACAGGACAGTTCTCTTTAATTATTCCTGATTTAACTTTTGTTATTTCTTCAATAGTACTGCCTAAAAACTGAGTATGGTCAAGACTAATTGTGGCAATAACACTGCAAAGAACTTTTTCAAATACATTCGTTGCATCAGTTTCTCCGCCCATTCCACATTCAATTAAAGCTATATCACAGTTCTGCTCTTTAAAAAACATTAACGCCTCTGCTGTTTCTATTTCAAAGGATGTAGGATGTGGCAAACCTTCACTATACATACTGTCACATTTTTCTTTTATTCTTGTAAGCAAATCAGCAGATTGTTCCTCTGATATGTATTCGTCATTTATTCTTATAATCTCACGCTCATTGAAAACTGCAGGTGAACAATATCTTCCAACCTTATATCCTGATTCCATTAAAATATTCTGAACAAAAGTCATAATGGAACCTTTTCCGTTAGTTCCTGCAATGTGAACTACTTTAAGTTCATTTTGTGGATTGCCCAATCTCTTAAGTAATTCTTTTATGGTATTAAGTCCCAGAATACTTCCCAACTTATTCACATTCTTCAAATACTCTCTTGCTTCACTATAATTCATTTCCATATCCTCAATCCTAATCTATTAAACAGTCAACTTTAATAATAAAATCTAATTATCACTTTAATAATGTAAAAGAAAGGCCTGAACAATTTCAAGCCTTCCCTAAATCTCATTAGTTTCAAAAACTATACTAACGCTATTAATATAAAATTAATATAAAACTCTTAATCAAGCATATTAGAATAACTAAGATATTTCTTCATTACATATCCTGTATCCTTGCCATATTTAATCTGGCACCACTTGCCATTCTCTGAGATGACCTGTACTTTCTTACCTGCTCCTATCTGAGTTATAAGTTTGGATTTGGCACTTGCCGACTTACGCAGGTTCAAAACATCAGTAGTATACATATACTCTTCTGCCGTAGTAGTTTCCTGAACAGTAGTCTGCGCCACTGTTGTAATCTGCTTTGCAGTAGTTGCCGAAGTTTTTGCAGTCTTCTTTCCTGATGAACAGGACTTAGCCAAAACCATTACCAAAATAAGCACAACTAAAATTCCAACACCAATTGCTATTATAGTGTTTCTCTTCTTAATCTGTTGCTCTCTAATTAACTCTGCCTTGCGTCTTCTGTTTTCTACTATCTTCTTTACTTCTTCTTTTCTTGTTGCTTCATTGTTTGTCCCTGGCATCCTATCACCTCTTTATCTCTAAAGATGATTTAATTATCCAAACATACAAATCATCTATATACGGATTATGACCTGCTTTACACTCCTACAGTTCTAAATATTATTCCTCGATAATTTCGTCATATTCTCCGTCTTCAACAATACTGTCAAACACTTCTGAAACCATGTCAAATTCTTCCTGTGTTTCAATATTGTCAAGTCCAGGCTCTCCATCTTCGTCTTCAAAATATCTATAAATAAATATTTCTCCATCTTCTTCTCCATTATCATGAAGTAATGCAATATAGTCCTGTTCTTCAACTTCAAAAATTGTAAGCACTTCGCATTCAATCTCTGAATCATCTTCCAATGTAATTGTTACAAATAATTCTTCATCTTCATTGTCAATATTATTAGTTCCCATCTTTTCCTCTTTCCGCTTTCCGCTATTTATTATCGGTATACCTTTTTTATACCAATTAGTTTGCTATAACTTTATCAAAACATACGGGAAAATGCAATAAAATAGATACAGTTCACAAATATTTAACTTTCTACAGCATCTCTTCCACAAACATGGACACTTCTATGGGGCATCCCAGCCTTTCCTCCACCGCATATATATTTAAATAATCTATGGCTCTTGTTATCGCCACATAAAAAAGTCTGCGTTCTTCCTCAAAGTCCCTCTCTCTTAATGCCTTTGACGTAGGGATTATTCCCTGATTAGCATCAACAATAAACACAGCCTTAAATTCCAATCCCTTAGAGCCATGCATTGTCATAATATTAATCCTGTTATTTTTGCCACCTTCTCCACTGCTCTTTTTACCAAAATTCTGACCTTCACTATTTTGTGCTGAATCAATGCTATTTATCCACTGTTCTAATGTATTAAACTTGCTACACTCCTGCACTAACTGTTCTAATTGTTTTAACAACCCTGACATTGGAATATTATTTTCAATGGCATACAGGCGCAAATACTCCTCATAACCTGCACCCTTTCTAATATATGACAATGCTGCCTGAGGTGGTAGCTTTCTTATCATCTCAATATGAAATAGAAAACTGTCTATGTTGTTTTTACTATAAATTCTTCTAACAGCGGAAATATTCATATTCACGCTAAGAACAACCTGCCTGCTTATGTATCTTTGAGGCTTATTTAAAACATATATTAAATCTTCATTGAAATATGTGCCGTCAAACTTTAATGCTCCTCTAACATAAGACAAAATATCCTTTGCAACCATACCATTATAAATGTTACTTCTATGCTTTCCACTTTCCGCTTCTATCTTTCTGTTTTTTAAAAAACTTGAAATCTCCTGAATCTGACTATTATTCCTAACAAGAATAGCCATTTCAGACAGACTAATCCCCTGATTTTCATATTCCTTTATTTTGGATACTACAAACTTTAATTCTTCCACTTGATTTCGAAACTTTCGTATATCAGGTTGAAAATCCTTATTATTATTAGCGTGAGCACACTTATCTAATCTGGTCTTATTATTTTCAATAACACGGCCTGCCACATTAATTATGGACTGAGTACTTCTGTAATTAACATCCAAGACAATAAGTTCAGCCTCGGGATAATAATCCTTAAACTCAATCATAATCTCCGGTCTTGCTCCACGAAAACCATAAATGGACTGGTCATCATCCCCCACCACAAAAATATTGTTAAGAGGACTAGCCAACAGCTCTATTATATTCATTTGGATTCTGTTAATATCCTGAAACTCATCTATTAAAATATACTTATACAGCTCCCTCCACTGTTCAAGTATTGTATGATTCTCACATAACAACAAATAACACTCTCTTAGAATATCATCAAAATCCATCTTGCCATCCTTCTTTAACTCCAAATTATAAGCGTTATAAACCTTTATAAAATCCTCTTTCTTGCAGCAGGACGGCTCATATTCCTGAGCATTAAGCATATTACCTTTAATATTTCCAATATCATTAATAATGTTCTGAGACAATTCTGAAATATCATTAGAAGAAATACCATACCTTCCAATAATCTCCCTTATATAGTCCGTTTTCTGCCTTTCAGACAGAATCTCCGTTGCTTCATACCGCCTTGATTTTCTCAAAATCTTATAAAAGACGCTATGAAAAGTGCCAAAGGTAACCAGTTGTCCCTTCCCTCCATTCATTAATGTAGAAAATTTCTTCTGCATACTTATAGCCGCTGCCTTAGTAAAAGTTACAACTAAAATATTCTCCGGGCGCACTTCCGCCTTCTCTATTAAATTCTTAATTCTATGGGTAATAACTGTGGTCTTACCAGAACCCGGTCCTGCAAGAACCATGGCCGGACCATCCATGTGGCTGATTGCCTGAATCTGTGATTTATTAAACATATATACAACCTTTCCGGTTGTTTCTCTCCAAGTACTGAAAGTCTATCACAGTCTGACTAAAGTGTAAACAGGTAAATGTGATTTCTTATGTTTTCTTATTTTTTTCAAAGAATACTCAGATTACAAACAAAAGCTTTTCTATTATCCGGAGGATTTTATTATTAAAAAAAGACCTTTGATATGCTATTTACAGCTTTAATCAAAAGTCTTTTTAATGTTTTTAACATTTATATTATTTTAAAATCAATCTATTAACACTTCTTATAGTTATTAACCTGACAGTTACTCGCCTAATAACTATATTTCGTATTAAAATTATTTTGATAATAATTCAATACCTTTCTTAATTCTGCTAATTGATTCTTCTTTTCCGATAACTTCCATAATTTCAAAAGCTCCGGCAGGTGTCATCTGCTTTCCTGAAACTGCAGTTCTAAGTGGCCATAAAGCCTGACCATTCTTGCAACCCTTCTTTCCAATATATTCAAATACTGTATCGTGAAGTCCGTCAACTGAATAATCATCTGTTGCTTCAAGAATTGGAAGTAATTCTGTTAACACTTCTAATGAATTTTCTGAATTAGTTTTCATCTTCTTATGAGTGTACATAGCCACATCATATTCAGGTAATTCTTCAAAGAAATCAACCATATCCATAAGCTCTGGGAATGTTTCAATTCTAGTCTTAACCATATCAAGAATCTTCTCTAAATCCAAATCCTTAGTAATAACTTTCTTGATGTATGGCATAGCTTTTTCATAGAATTTTTCATTGTCCATAGCCTTAATGTATTCCCCATTCATCCATTTAAGCTTCTGAATGTCAAATACTGATGGGCTCTTGTTTACCTTGTGATAATCAAATTCCTTAATCAACTCATCAAGTGAAAAGATTTCTCTATTGTCTTCAGGGCTCCATCCTAAAAGTGCCAAATAGTTAACAACTGCTTCAGGTAAAAATCCCTGTTCAATTAAATCTTCATACGAAGCGTGACCTGAACGCTTGCTTAACTTCTTGTGATTTTCATCTGTAATCAAAGGTAAATGAACGTATTTAGGTGGTTCCCAACCAAAAGCTTCATATAATCTCTGATATTTAGGTGATGAAGAAATATATTCATTACCTCTTACAACGTGAGTAATCTGCTGAAGATGATCGTCAACAACGTTAGCAAAATTGTATGTTGGATATCCGTCTGACTTAATCAAAATCATATCGTCAAGTTCTTTGTTTTCAACAGTAATCTCACCATATAATTCATCAACAAAAGTTGTAGTTCCTTCTGTTGGCATGTTAATTCTAATTACATAAGGCTTGCCTGCATCAAGATTTGCCTGAATTTCTTCTTTTGATAAATGAAGACAATGCTTGTCATAAACTGTAATCTCTTTTCCATCTTCACCTACAGAAGTCTTCAAAGATTCCAATCTCTCCTTATCACAAAAACAGTAATATGCATCTCCTGATTCAATTAACTTCTTAGCATATTCAAGATATAAACCTGATGCCTGACGCTCGCTCTGAACATAAGGACCAAATCCCTTATCCTTATCAGGACCTTCATCATGTACAAGACCTGTTTCAGCCATAGTTCTATAAATAATATCAACTGCGCCTTCAACCAAACGCTCTCTATCTGTATCTTCTATTCTTAAAATAAAATCTCCACCTGCATGCTTAGCAATCAAAAATTCATAAAGTGCAGTTCTTAAATTTCCTACATGCATTCTTCCTGTTGGACTAGGTGCGAATCTTGTTCTAACTTTTGTCATTTTCACTTTTCTCCTACTATGAAATACTATTTGAGATTACATCTCTAACTAATATAGTATAGTGCAAAAATTAAGGTTGTGCAAGGGGGTTGAAAAATAGTATTTTTCTACACCATCCTATCTATTTGCATTTATAACATTATATAGAAAACACTTATTCTTTATACTTGTCCTTTATTCCTATTTATATCCTCAAATTGGATTTTCTCAATTAAAATACTTATTCACGATATTTTTTAGTGTTTCTTCAAGTCTATTTAAAGCATATTTGTCCGCAACTTTTTCACTTTCAATATTTCTATATTCTTTTGCCATTTTATCTTCTTCCCAATTATTTACATATACTTCTTTTCTTCTGATTTTCTCTTTTTCACCATACTCAATCGGAGTATAATTCATTTTGCAGAAATACTCCCAATGTCCAACTTCATGAAGAATAGAAAATGTCACAATTGAAAACTCATCTCCATATGTTTCTTTTATATAATCTGGAATCATATCTAGTAGATTTTTTTGTTCAACATTAAAGTATTCCTCATCATACTTATATATTTCTTCACATGTACTTATAGGAGCATTAATTGAAATTAATGGGTGTAACCTAGACATTGTCGGATCTATTCCAAATTCAATCAAATTATACACTTGTTTTACCTTTAAATTACATTTATACAAATTAATTTTACATTCATATCCATTCGCTGATTTTTTCAATCCTTGACTTCCTATAATCACATCCAATATTTGACTTGTTGTAAGCATCCCATATCTACATTCCGTATTTTCATTCATACTCTTTCACCTTTCTTTTCTAATATCTCAGTTTCTGTCATTAACACAATTTACATATATTTCAAATAACGCTAACAAGAATAAATCTTCCATTGTTCCTATTACTTCACCATCATATTCTCCTGGAGAACCATATGATTTATCAATGTTTTTATTTTCATTTCCATAGATTGCTACAAACTTTGCGATAACAGTAACCAATTGGCACGCCTCTATTTCTTTGCAACTTCCAAAATTGTATTTTTCTAACAAATGTTGAATAGGTTTATCTTTTTTATCATTGTTCTTAAATGCAGTAACTAAAACATCTGTAATATAATTTTCATACTCAAACTCTTGATGCGGAATCGTCTTTTTAGCATAGCTTTCTAAACTGCGTAGAAAATATTTCCCTCCCTCATAAAAAATTTTCCTATCATTAGGAAAGTATTCATTCACCACACTTTCTATTGCATTCAAACACTTTTCGTAAATATTATACTCTTTAACTCGTAAATCTAATTCACAATATTCCAAAATTATATTTTGAACCTCTTTAGTACAACAGCAAAATTCTCTATACATCTCTCTGTTGTAATAAAACAAATCATTATACATCGTGGCTATTGCACATAATGGAATAAGCCCTCTATCCTTATAATATTTAGAAATAAATGAAACCGCTTGTGATTTTACGCTTTCTTGATGGCGCTGCTCATCACGCTTGTCCTGCCTTCTTTCAAGCCTCTCCATACGGTTGCTTTGTCTTATTTGTAGGACTGCAATAATAATCGTAACTATTAAAGCAACTCCCGCACAAATAATACTTATCCAATCTGAAACACTCATCATATAGTTTCTCCTTCTACTGTAAACGATAATTTAGAGCAGCAAATAAAAACAATTTTTACATTTCAGTTTTTGCAAAATGCAAATACTGAATGGAAACAGCAATCATTAGCAGAACTTTCCAAAATGTATCAGCCGAAAACAATTAGTGGAAAAGATTTAATTGCAGACGGGAACTATTTTGTATATGGAGCAAACGGAATTATTGGAAAATACAATCAATATAATCATTCCGAGTCTGAAATAGCTGTCGCTTGTAGAGGAGCAAGCTGTGGCTCTATTCAGATGACATTACCGTTTTCTTGGATTACTGGAAACGCAATGGTGGTAAGGCCGCATTCTGACTTCCCATATAGAGAATATCTTTATTATTATTTGCTTGCAAAAAATCCAAACTATTTATGTTCAGGTTCGGCACAACCACAACTTACAAGAGAAAACTTAACACTATATTCCTTAAAAGTCCCTCCAATAACAGAATTGAATGCTTTTGAAAGTTATGCTGAAAAAGTAAGAAAGATAATTATCAAAAATCAACTGGAAAATATCGAGCTTTCAACTTTACGTGATTGGCTGTTGCCTATGCTGATGAACGGTCAAGCCACCATTAGTGACTGATGCGGTAAATTATCGTTTATCTTATTATTTAAACAAATTTTATCATCAATTTTCTTTAATGCCTCAGAAATCCTGTTCTGTTCTTTGATATTAGGTAATAGTACTATAACATCTTTAAGAATATCTGTATTTAACGAAGGCATTGTTGAACCGACAGCAGCATTTATAATTTGCTTTTTTACTCCATCTCCTTCTAAATATTGCGATAAGAATAAAGTATTAACTTGTGTTTTTTTTCTTGCTCGAATGCAATCTGACCCCTGTACCCAACCATTTTCATTTTTGAAAATATATGCATGCTTATCAACAGAACCTTTTCTTCCAAAAACTATATCTCCAGTTTTTAGTATGTGTTGTGATAATCTATCCCTTGTTTGTTCTGATATATAATCTAGATTTTCTTCGACAACCATTCCAATACCAATATTTTTCACATTAATAACTGGTATTCCCTCCTTCACATATTCACTGGCACTAAATTGAGTTCCAAAGGGACCTGTTTGAAAATCAACCAATTCTCCCAATTTAGTTTTTCGCAATTTTTTCATAATTCCTCCGCTATCCGATATACTTTCTATGAGCCAATTTAACATTGCTCTGTTTGACCATTGCATATTGCAAAGTCGTATCTATTTTTCTATGCCCCAAAAGCTGCTGTAACTGTTCAATGGGCATCCCCTTATCTATTGCCATAGTTGCAAGAGTACGTCTAAATTTATGTGGATGTACCTTACTAATTCCTAATTGTTTTCCAAAATTTCGTAATCGCACCTCAATACCACCAATTTTCAATCGTTCATAAGGAGCTTTTAATGATACAAACAGTGCCGGATTGCTATCCATTCTGCTCTGTAAATAATTCTGTAAATGTATTTTTGTTCTGGCGTCAAAATAAACAACTCTCTCCTTATCGCCCTTTCCAAAAACAACACATTCACGCTCATTAAAATCTATATCTTCTCGATTTAGCAGAACCATTTCGCCTACTCGCATACCTGTTGATGCCAACATATCAATCATTGCCAAATCCCTGAGTTCTGTGCAATTATCTCTCATCAATTCAAGGGCTTCATCTGAATAAGTTTCCTTAATGTTCGTTCCAGTTTTAACTTTATGTATTCTTCTGACCGGACTTTTCAAAATATAATCCTCGTCCTCAAGCCAAGAAAAAAAGCTGGAAAGTATTCGTCGTATATTATCAATCGTAACTTTACTTGACTTTTTATTTGCCTGATATTCAGTAAGATAACAGCGTATGTCATCGGTTACAATATACTTAATGCCTTTACCTATACTATCAGTCATTGCCTGTATAGTTGCTTTGTAATATTTCAAAGTTTTCTCAGAACAACCCTCAATTCTCTTTGCAGCTAGAAACAATTCAACCAAATTCTGCTCCGATAATCCCTTATCATTTTCTGTTTTTGCAACTTCATAATCAAAAAGTGTATGTTGCAATACCTCCTGCAATCGCTGTGTTTGTGCATTGTTCAAATAAGGTAACATTCCCTGAACAATATCCATAATTAAATTTTGTTTCATAACCAATTCTCCTTTTTCCTTAGAGAACAACTATGGGGCGGTAGTCTCCTATTTTAACTCTTGCCACCCTCAAGAGTTATGAGATATATGTTAAACGATAATTTAGAGCAACAAATGCACCTGATTTTTGAAAATATGATGTCTAA
>ENA-OPAL01000414-OPAL01000414.1-human-gut-metagenome-genome-assembly--contig:-NODE-414-length-34015-cov-6.130448_pt1 | contig 34015 bp, 30 predicted proteins | sample MGYA00241057_ERZ501430 | MGnify/ENA primary metagenome ERZ501430 (study PRJEB25962, sample SAMEA2042506) | human gut metagenome | biome: human gut; feature: human-associated habitat; material: faeces...
CCATACAATCCTATCAAAATCATATTTATACACAGGAAAAATCCCAGAATACCATAGACAAATACATCCGCGACATCCGCACCTTCACCGCCTGGCTGCAGACACAGGAACAGAAAGACATCACCAAAAAAACACATAGAAGCTCTGGACAGAAAAATAGAAAGACTTCAGGAAAAAGTAATTAAAAAGCATAAGGAATACAGTGTCCTTGCTGAGGAGCTTTCCACACTGCTGGATGAACGACATCCGGAACGGAAAATCGAGAGGGTAAAACAGGCGTTGTATGATGCATACATGGAAAGTGAGCGTTCATTGGATGAAATCATTGACTTGATCCGGAATGCCGATGAATGGATATAGGCTGGATTTAGTTGTAAAATTTCTGGTAGTTCACATAAAAATGCCAAAACTAAATGTGAATATGTTAGCTTTGGTTTTTTTATTTAAAGATATTGAAAAAAATGTCACGAAAATTATATAATAATCGTGACAAAAAAGGAGAGCATTGCTATGGCAAATGGAATATATATCGAAATAAAAAAAAGAATACTGGATGCAGAAGAAGGCTCAATATTTGTAACATCAGATTTTACCGATATTGCTACAACAACAACTGTAAGAAAATGCCTTGGAAGGCAGGTTGAAGAGAAAAACATCCGCAGAATTATTGACGGAGTTTATGAAAAGCCTGTATATAGCAATTTGCTGAGGGAATATGTTCCGGCTAATCCTGAAAAAGTTGCGTATGCTATTGCAAGAGGATTTCATTGGACCATTGCGCCATGTGGAGACGTAGCATTAAATAAATTAGGACTATCAACGCAGGTTCCGGTTGTCTGGTCCTATATCAGTGACGGTCCATATAGAAAGTTTTCTTGGGATAATATCACGTTGTCTTTTAAGCATCGTGCAAATCGTGAAATTTCATATATGTCTGAGACAACCACTTTGGTTGTTGAGGCATTAAAGACATTGGGGAAGGACCGTGTTGATGACGGTATTATTTTGAGTTTGAGAAATAGATTGCCTAGAGAAGAGAAGAAAAAGATGTTAGTGGAAGCAACTGGTGTAAGCGAATGGATATATACAGTAATCAGAAAGGTGTGTGCTGAATAATGAAAGAAGTTGCGAAATTACAGATAAAAGACAGAATGGAATTATTTCAGGCAACGGCAATATCCATGGGAATGCAGCCGAATGTAATAGAGAAAGACTTTTGGGTATGTTTTATGTTGAACCATCTATTCCATGATTGTAAGTACAAAAACGCTTTTGTCTTTAAAGGTGGAACAAGCCTTTCTAAGTCATACCATGTTATTGAGAGGTTTTCCGAGGATATAGATTTGATTTTGGACTGGCGAAAAATAATGAATGACGAGGTGAATCCTTGGGAAGAAAGGTCGAAAACCAAACAGGATTTATTCAATAAGCAGATTAATTCGGAAGCAGCAAAATTCTATAAAGAGGAATTGATCCCCCAGTTGAATAGTGAAATGAAAGAAAAACTGGGGGATGGAGAATGGATTTCGGTTGATACAGAAGATGAGATGGTAGTTAATTTTTATTATCCGCAGATATTTGAGGCAGAGTATTTACGTTCTTGTGTAAGATTGGAAATTGGACCATTAGCAGAATGGATGCCATCTCATGAGACAATCGTAACTCCATTTGCAGCCGAAAAATATCCGGATATTTTTTCACAAAAAGATACATCGGTTTTGACCATTGATGTTGAGAGAACTTTCTGGGAAAAACTCACCATATTACATAAAATTGCAAATTTCCCGGAGGGAAAGCCGTTGCCTGCCAGATATGCAAGACATCTATATGATGTGTATAATATGGGCAATTCATGGGTAAAGGAAAGAGCATTTAAACGAAAAGAGTTGTTAGAAAAAGATGTGGTATTTAAGCAGAAATTTTATTATGTCAAAGGAGCACATTATGAAACTGCAACATTGAACAGTATTGAACTTCTGCCCAAAGAAGCGGTACTCAATGCGTTGAAAGAGGACTATCAGGCAATGAGGAATATGATATATGGGAATATACCGGAGTTTGAAGAGATTCTTGAGTTCCTTGAAAAGTTGCAGGAAGAAGTACATGGGCTTGTAGTAACTTGATAGCTTGAGGAACTTGATACAACAGTAGGAGAAAGCTGTGTTTATATTTGAAAAATGTTCTTATGTAGAGTTGCAGGCAATACAACACAGAGAAGATTTGTTACTAAGCGGTTGGACACTGCTTGAAAAGGAATATATAGATGTAACTGAAAAAGTATATGATGAAGTATATTGTGGAAATCTAAAATTGTAACATTGGAGATTAAGGATGAAAAAGATAGAAAGAATTGCAAGACAATTTCGAAATGCATTAGATGCGGCATGGGAAGATGATATGTTTAGAAACTTATATCCGTTTAATAACTTTCCAAATGATTGTTGTGGGCATACCTGTGATTTGTTAAGTCAATATTTGCTGGAACATGGAATAGAAACGAGGCAGGTAAATGGAACATGCAGGAAAGATAGTCAGTGGCATCATGTATGGTTAAAAACAGAGAACGGGACTGTAATAGATATTACCGGAGATCAATTTATAGGAAGACTGGTAACAGCAAAAGAGGTTGAGGCAGTTCATGTGGGGGAAGAAGGTACAGTACATAAAATATTTTGCGTGAATAGAGTTCCTGAGATAACTACTATCTTTACAGATCCAAATGAATATACGGATTTTGGAGGACGACCAAGTGCGTACCAACAGAGATTGATAGATGTGTATGAGATTGTGCGTTCATATCTGTAATCAAAGGCTGCAACGAAACGATAAATTTTTATATAGCAAGGAAGCATTACGAAGGAGCGATTACATGTTGATTACAAGTTGGTATTATGATGAAAGAAGTCAGGAATTTAAGAAAACCAGTTTAAAGGAATTAAAACGACTGGAATATGATAACAAAGAGGAATTTCTTTATATAAAAGAAAGACTGTATCGGAGTCACAATAAGAGTGTCCCTATGATATTAGTAAGAAAAGGACTAAAGACTAAACCAAGGCTTTCGTAGAAAAGGGAATAGTACAGGTAATCATACTAGTAAGTCTAGAGGTGAGTGTGAAAGCTTAACACATCAAGGAAACAAAGAAGCATTGGCTACAGTTGATAAATTAATAATTATGTTTAATGATGAAAAGGTAAAACTCTTTATTAAGGGTGTTGAAGTGGAAAAAGAAATTGTTTGTAATGGAACAACATACGAAATTGATTTATTCTTTGAACTGGAAAAAACTGAACCAACAGTGTATTATGACCAATGGAATGGAAAGCTTTGGTTTGAAGTTTTTCATACATGTAAAGTTGATTCAAAGCAAGCAGAAGATTTTGCTATTGCGAATGAGACCTTATTTGAGTATAAAGTACCGAACTGCTTTAATTTTGTTAATAATATTTCGTTAGAGGGATATGAAAAGCGAAAACTTTTTATTGCGGAGAAATACAGAAAAAATGGCGTATATGGTTGCTTGATCAGTAAAACAAGACAAGAAAGTCTTGCATATTGGAAGAAAAGTGAAAAAGGAAATTGGACAGCAAGGATTGGGGAACATAGTTTTACAATTATAAAAAGCAAGTTTGGAGAAAACTATGGTCTGATATATGGTAATGGTAAGTGTTTATGGCAATATAATGGGAAGAAGTTCTTAGCTATAGATGATGCAAAGCGTAATGCAGATTTTATAGCGTTTAAGTTATATAATGGCGAGAAAATATAAAATACATTACGGTGTGCAAAGGAGAAGGTAAAATGAAAAGCTTATTTATTTCGCGGGTGAAGATAAAGAATTATAGAAATTTTAAAGATGTAGATGTTCGATTAGGACATAAGCAGATTATTATTGGAGAAAATAATGTTGGTAAAACAAATTTTTTAAAGGCATTACAGTTAATACTAGATCCTACTCTTTCCGATGAAGATAGAATGTTAGAGGAATCTGATTTTAACGATACGTTGGTTAATCCTATGGAAAACAAGGAAGAAATAGTTATTGAGGTTTATATTGAAAATTACTCAAATAATAAAACTATATTGACCGTGTTTCAAGATGCAACTGTTAAGAACGAAAAAGGAAAAGAAGTGTTAAAGTTAACATACCGATTTTTCCCTTATATTGATGATGCAGGGAATATAGAGTATCAATATAACATTTTCAAAGGGAACGATGAGACCAAAAAGTTTGGTTCTTATGAGAGGAAATATTTGAATCTTAAAGTTATTAAAGCACTGCGTGATGTGGAAAGTGAAATAAGAAATTCAAGAACATCTCCTATTCAAAGGATGTTAAAAGATTATGCAATAGATAAGAATGATTTAGAACGTATTGCAGAGGAATACAGAAAGAATGGAGAAGAAATATTAAATCTTGATGAATTAGTAGATTTAACAAATAACATAAATAAAAGATTTGGCGCAATTTTAGGAAATGATGATTTTGATGTTTCGCTTCAAGCAATGGAGATTAGTCCGGGAAGGGTGCTTTCGTCATTAAAGCTTTTAATGGCACAGCGAAATACATCAGATATAAGCTTGGGATTGAATAATATTTTGTATATTTCAATGATTTTGCAAATGTTACAAGATAAAACTGTACCGTCTTTGATTAAAGAAGATAAATATAATGAACTGATTGTACTTGCGGGTGGAGAAATTGTTAAAGATACTTATGAGCAAAGTCAAAATAGAAATTATTTTCTGAAAGAGAGAATATCGGATGTTCAACACAAAAAATTATATTCTTTTATGTCAAAGAACATGCCTATATCCAATGCTGTTACAATTCTTGCAATTGAAGAACCAGAAGCCCATTTGCATCCTGTTAATCAACGTTTGATATACAAAGACGTGATACAAAATAGTAATAATTCAGTACTTTTGACAACTCATTCTACACATATAACTGCAATAGCTCCGATTAATTCCATAGTTCATTTGCATAATGATGGCACGAAAGGAACGGAAATTCATGCTACAGCAGCAATGCCGATGGATGAGGGAGAGTTCTTGGATGTAGAAAGATATTTGGATGTGAAGAGGGGAGAAATATATTTGGGTAAGGCGGTACTATTGGTAGAAGGTATTGCGGAAGAGTACTTGGTTCCTAGATTTGCTGAATTGTTAGGTAAGCCTCTTGATGAGAAAGGTATTATTGTATGTAACATCAATTGTACTAATTTTACACCATATGTAAAACTGTTACATAGCTTAGCTATCCCTTATGCTGTTATAACAGACGGAGATTTCTATGTTATAAATGATAAGGATGAAAGAGAATATCATAAAATGGATACAGAAGAAACTGCGGACAGAGGTTGGCTGGGTATGGAAATTATTGAGAGCATGGTATCTCAACTTAACTTAAATGGTGAAAATGAAATTCCAAAAGACATAGACAAATTAGACGAGTTATTCAAGGAACTTGGCTTGTTTGTAGGATATTATACATTTGAAGTGGATATGATGGAAAAGGCAGCAGAAAAAAAAGCTAGCAAAGAAGAAAACCTCAATATTATATGTGATTTGTTTACAGATTTAACTACAGGGGGAATTGTACAAAAAAGAAACTTTAAAACGGAGATAATGTCTGGAGAATATTGGAAATGTCTAAGAAAGATTGAAGGAAATGGAATTGGAAAGGGCAGATTTTCACAAAAATTTGCACATGTATGTAAGAAAGAGCATATACCGACTTACATTAAAGAAGCCATAGAATACATTTATGAGAAGGTGAATGGATAAATGAGTTACTATGCGAAAATGTTGGAACGAATATCAGCAGATCCATTACAAAAGGCTGCATATGATACAGAAGATAGTACTGTAGTTATTGCAGGACCAGGTAGTGGAAAAACAACTATTCTTACACTAAAAATAATGAAATTGCTGAACAATCATATAACGGAACCACAAGGATTGGCATGTTTGACGTTTAGTAAAGAAGCGGCAAGGGAATTTGAGGATAGATTAAAAAAGCTTGGATATGTAGAGCGTAGAAATGTATTTCTTGGTACGGTGCACTCTTTTTGTATTTCAGAAATTCTGAGTAACTTTGCAGAATTATATGATTATGGGGTTACTTTGCCTATAAAAGTATTGCCTGAGAAATTAGAAAAACAAATTTATAATAGTGTATTAAAGGATTTAGGGATAAAGAAAAAAATTAAAAAGGAAGCAATAGATAAAGAACGTGCATTGCATATACAAGGCGTAAGCAAAGTGCCAGTTGCTTCGGATGCTACAGCACATGCGATTGCTGTAGAATATGAAAAAAGAGTATTGTCGGCCGGATATATAGATTATCAAGGAATAATAATTCTTTCAACAAAAATATTGCAGGAACATGAATATGTAAGGAAATGTATAAGTGCAAAATATCCGTGGCTTGTAATTGATGAGTATCAAGATTTGGGAAAACCTCTACATGAAATGGTTATGTCTCTTTTTACGAAGACAGACATCAAAATATTTGCAGTTGGGGACCCTGATCAATCTATTTATGGTTTTTCAGGGGCGATACCAGATTATTTGATGGAATTATATAACAGGGAAGATACGATATCTGTTGAGTTAAAAAATAATTATAGAAGTAACCAAGATATTATTGATGGCTCTGAGATTGTATTAAATCTCCCGAGACATTATCATGCAATGACAAGGGAGGACGAGGAAGCGGAATATAGATTTATTTCTTGCAATAATGGGTTAGAGGAACAGTTCGATTTTTTTGCGAAAAAGATTGTTCCGGAATGTATTAAAAAAGAGATACCTTTGGAAGAAATAGCGGTGTTGCTTTCCAGTAATGATAGTTGCAAAGATTTAGGCTTAAAGTGTATAGAACACAATATACCATATTATATATCAAGGCATAATTTTGAACGAACTGATTTTGTAAAATGGCTAGAAGAATGTTCTGTTTGGATAAACAATAAAGAAAAGGCTTCTTTTGATGATATTTTTCAATATTGGGAAACTCTTGTTTTACAACATCAAAATACAAAATATAAGAGCGAAAATGATAGATTGAAAATGAAACATCAATTATTATGTGTTCTACAGGATAGTATAGCGTTCAAAGATGAATTGAATGAATGGATTAAATACATTTTATCTGAATTAAGAATAAAAGATTTGCTTATAGATTCTGATATTATACCGGATGAATGGGAAAATCTTAAGAGTTTGTTGGAAGAGGTGGCAGAAGATAAATATAGTGATTATGATACTAATAAGTTTTCAAAGATAGGAAAGCCAGATAACCAAATAACAATATCAACACGGCATAGTTCAAAAGGGTTGGAGTTTGAGGTTGTTATAATGATGGGAATGGAAGAACGACATTTTCCGGGGTGGTGGACTGATAATGATCCAGAAGCGTTAAGAGAGTCAAATAGAATCTGTTTTGTTTGTGTAAGTCGTGCAAAAAGAGTGTGTATTTTGATGCATTCAAATTACTATAATGAAATGGATTATAGATATAACGAAATCCGTTGTAAAAGATACTATCCGTCGAGATATTTGTTGCAACTAAAACAAAAATTTGATAGACATCCATAGATTGTTGATGTAAGTGAAACAGCCAGAAATTTGTTAAGATAAATTCTGGCTGTTTGCTTTATCTATTTTCAGATCTGGATGCGGACGTATCACTCTTCTTTTCTTAAGCAAAGGTAGCCGTTTACTGTGTTTAATTACTTTAGCTAACAGGAGGAGCAGCTTATGCGTAATAAGAGAAGAACAGACGAAGAATGGCTGTCATTGATTCAGCAATGTCGCAGCAGTGGATTTTCTGACCGTGCCTGGTGTGAGTAGAATGATTTCTCTAAGATAGTCTCTTGCCATGGCAATGCCTATGTGAATTTCTGTGTTATTAGTGTGTGAACTTCCATAATAAAGTGCAACTCAAGTAAATCATACGGATTGAGAACGCCTTGAAAATACTGACCCAAGACCAAAACAACCCATCACAGAGCCAGCCCGTCAGGAGCTGGCTCTTTCCGCATCATAAAAACCATTCCACCACCACTTGCAACACATTGACCACTGCAATAAAAATGCAAAAATAAATTACGCATATAAATAAAAAATATAAATATAATACATATAAAATTAATGAAAAGCAAAAAAATATTGCATTATCATAAAATAAACGATACTATATAAGTGAGATGATAAAGAAAGGTTGCATCGATATGAAGATTCAAGCTGTATTTATAGATGGATTTAAGAACTTAGCAAATGTAAGAATATCTTTTAATAATATTACAACACTTGTTGCATTAAATGATTTTGGAAAATCAAATGTACTTTCAGGTATTGATTTTGGATTGAGTTTTATGAAAGCATCGATAGAAGATAAAAAGGATATGATGTCCAATTCCAAACTGATTCCCGGTAATTGTAATTTGATTGGAAGAAATTATAAATATGAGATGGAGGTAGCAGCAGATATTGATGACAGGGAATACTTGGTGCAGTATGGCTATGAGTTTGAATGGAAAGATACCGATGGTAAAGAGCCAGGAATAATATCAGAATTTTTGAGAGTCAAACTTAATGAAAAAGGACAAAAGTATGCCCAGCTAATCAATAGAACTGCTCATACAGCATTCTATAAGAGTTCGGAGACGGGAAGATGTTCATCAATAATTAAGGTTGGGGAGACAGAATTAGTTGTGAACAAGTTAAGAGCCTATGATGAATTATATTATGCCCTGATTATTACAAAGCTTAATGGAATAAAAATAAATATGGGAAACAATCTGGAGGCTAAGAGCTTCTGCCAGTCAGATTCTGTTATTCGGAAAGGTTTCGACAATGCGTCGATAAATGAGGATAATCTGCCACAAGTTATATATAGGCTGAAAAGCCAGTATCCAGATAAATTTGCATTATTAAAAGAGGCTTATATTCAGTTATTTCCTGAATTTGAGGAGATTATTGTAAAAGATTTTCAGTTAAATGTAGAAGAAGATCACCAGCTTCGGGAGAATGCACCGTTTCAATTTACGATTGCTGTCTATGCATTATTTGTTAAGAGAAAGGGGCTGGTGAATCCGGTAAACTTTTCTACGATATCAGATGGTGCAAGGCGGGTTTTTATGATATTGACCAAAATTATTACAGCCAGTGTCAGCAATATTTCATTGATAGCGATCGAGGAGCCGGACAACTCTGTATATTCTGGCTTGTTCGGGGCGTATATCAGGATGATTCGTGAACTGTCAGCTGGCTGTAAAGTTATCATTACAAGTCATTCACCGTACTTTGTCAGCTGTCTTGATCCTTCTGGAATTTATGTCGGGATAAATAGAAAGGCTGGAGTAGCGGAGTTTTTTCCGATTAAGAAGTCAGGGCAGAAACAGCTGGTAAATGATGCAGTTAGTCTAGATTTGCGAATGGGGGAGTATCTGTTTTCAATGCTTGCAGATTCTGAAAGTAATATAAGGGATTATTTGGAATGGGACAATGAATAAATGCTATATCAAAGGAGAAAATCAACATGGTGGATAATGATTACACATTGGAAGGCAGGTTTGAAATTGCCAATGAGAACATGAAACAGGAGATGAATGAGTTTATCATACAGATACTGTATAAGACAGGAATCAGAAAGACCACGACTGTAATGATCAATGGTCGGGAGTTCGATGCAGTTGAACAGACATATCCGGATGAAAATGGAATCATTTATTTCGATTATTCTGTATTTGAAAAAAGGATAAGAAGAGGAAACTATTATAATTGTCATACTTGTGAATTGGTAACGGAAGATCGCGGAGAAAATGAATTTGGTCTGGTCATGAACATGATAATGATAATATTAGAGTCCTATTCGGACAGTCCGTGTTACCTGATGCATAAAGGTAATCTATTTAACATCCTGGGGTACGTTGATCTGGTAGAAAGCTTAACAGGAAAGGTTTTAACCTTTAAAAACAGAGACAATATTGGAAAAATAAAAGGAATACCGGTAGACAGGCATTTGCTTTATAAATGCATTCTTCGTGATGATGAAGATGAACTTCTGGGATTTTGGGATTCTGAAACCATATTGCTTTCAGACCAAAGAAAAGAGGAAATATCCGAATGGAGTGACAGGTATAAAAGTTTGAAAGATGATGATGTGAAGTCTTTTGATATGGAAGCTGCGCTGGCGAAAGCGATAGCAATCATGTCTTTGGAGTGGGAATGCAGATATGTGAATAAGGATATGGTAGATGAGTTCATCGGAAATAAAGAAGTATCATCTTATAAAAAAGCGGTTTATCTGTTACAGAAACTACTTGAGGAAGATATGGAGATGTTTGGAGAATTTACGAAAACACAGGTGTTGGAATGGATTTTGTATGAGATAGATCCGGAGGAAAAAGAAAGCAGCTATTCCGCGTATATGAGTCTGCTTGGAAATAAGAAGTACAGAAAAGAATTTATGGGATTTTAATGGAGGATAATATGGGGACTTTTTGTGATTATAATGGAAACATGACAATTCCGGACGAATTCAAAGACGAATTTAATGAGAATATGATAAAAATTCTTCAGAGGGGCGGAATGATGCAGTTTGAAAATGTACACATGTATGGGAAGGAAATTCATCTGATCCGTCCGGTTGAGTGCGATGAGGAAGGGAAAGCATACTTTTCTTTTAATTACTTTGAGGATGACTTATGGGAAAGTGTGTTATTCAATTCCAGGACGCAAGTCCTGAGAAGTGGCAAAATAGGAAACAACGAATTTAACAGAGTCATGTGTGCAGCTTATCTCTTATATGAATTATATGGAATGGATTATGGGTATGTTGACAGGAATGGGGATTTTATTGATCCGGTACGCTGCATAGCGTGGATCAATCATGTTCTTGACAAAGATTTTACTGCCGAAAAACGATTTAATCTCTGGAAATATTATGAGAGTTATTACTTTACGGAAATAGAACAGGATCATTATGACAGGGCATATCCGAAAACGGTGTTTGGTATTATTCCAGAAGAATTAAGAGGTGGAATGGGAGGAAGAGATCTGGCAGATATCTATTATATTGTATATGGAACAGGGGATATGGGGATGAATGAAGCCAGAAGCGGATCATATCCGTATGAGATAATGTGTGTAAAAAAAGAATTACAGAAATTCTCTGAAACATACTGGTTTGACAGAAAAAAGCGTTTATATGAATTGTTGAAGCTTCCGTATGATGAGAGACAGGGGATTGCCTGTCAAAAATATGGCAGACTGGCGGAAATGACACTGAGAATACCAGCCAGAGTATTTGTGTACCTTTTTGCAGAGATACAAGGCTTTGATTTCTGGACAGAATGGCATGAAGTGCATGGAGAGTTTTATACGGATGAAATTACTAAAAATTATGTTGGTGAGTCGGTCATAAAAAAGAGAGAAGAAATAAGAAACACACAGATTGGAAAGTTGAAAACAAAAGATTTTTTGAAAAATAATGGCTGCTTTACATTTTATAATACACCGGCGGAACTTAAGGATAAACCTGACTATTATCTTTCCGATGATGATTTAATGTACTGGTGGGATGGAACAGATACCGTACAGTTATCAATACGGATGGTCGAGACATTGACCAGGTGGTCCGTAGAATTGAAGAAATTTGAGACGGAAATAAACCGGGACGAAATAGAAGATTACGATATGTTGAAAAGTTTGTTGGAATTATTGGATAGGGCAAATCATGAGTATAGAGACATATATGCATTTCAAAATATGTTTTATGAGTTTGCGCAAAACAATAAAGATATTCATTATTTTGCGGCGATAAAGTTATTTGAGAAAATACTTGATGAAAACTGGGAGACAGGTAAAATTATTCAGTCAGTAGAATCATGGAGTACGGCTTCTAAAAATGTTATCTGTAATGAAGGCAGAATAAATGTCAAACGTTATTTGAGTGTGCTGGCAAATAAGAAGCTTAGAGTGAAGTGTTTTGGATTCTGATGAGCCCTTCCTGCCAATTTCTTCCAATTCCCCCATCCCGATTGTCCTCATCAAAATCACCCGTTATACTGTAACTATCCCCCGGTTTCCTCGGAGATCCGCGGGCAGAAAATCAGAACAGCATAAGAGGAAACGACATGAAGACAATCGACGAAAATACCATACAATCCTATCAAAATCATATTTATACACAGGAAAAATCCCAGAATACCATCGACAAATACATCCGCGACATCCGCACCTTCACCGCCTGGCTGGAAGCGCAGGAACAGAAAGACATCACCAAAGACTGCGTGATCCGCTACAAAAAACATCTCGAAGCCAACTACATGCCGGGCAGCGCCAACAGCATGCTCATCGCCTTAAACGGCTTCTTCGGATACACAGGCTGGCACGACTGCTGCGTCACGATCTTCAAGACCCAGCCAAACCACATCTATGCGCAGGAAAAAGAGATGACGCGCGCCGAATACGAAAAACTCATCGCGACAGCAAAAGAGAATGATAACCTCCGCCTTGCCATGATCATCGAGATCATCGGCAGCACCGGCATGCGCATCAGTGAACTTGCATCGGTCACGGTGGAAGCAGTGGGCACCGGAAAGATCAGTATATCCTGCAAAGGAAAACACCGTGAGATCTATCTCGTACACAAACTGAAAATGAAACTGATCGACTACTGCAAAAAGAAAGACATCAGAAGCGGAGCGGTCTTCATCACAAAAAACGGAAACCCGGTAGACCGCAGCAACATCTGGACGGAAATGAAAAAAAACGCCGAAAAAGCAGGCGTTGCACTGGAGAAAGCATTTCCGCATAACCTCCGCCATTTCTTTGCACGTGTCTACTATAGCATACATAAAAACATCAGCCAGCTTGCGGATATCCTTGGACACAGCAGTATCAATACCACAAGGATCTACTTAGCGACCACAGAGGAAGACCATGTCAAAAAATTGGAGCGTCTGGATCTGGTCGTCTGAACGACAGAAATAAAAAAGACACAACATAATGTAGATTATGTTGTGAATGCATTCAGATGAAAGTATGGTAATTATTACCAATAACTTCCAAATATTATTTTTTTATCAAAAAATCCGATAAATGTCAATTAGTCTGATGCTAAAATTCGACAAAAAACCCCATTTTTATAAAAGAAGCACTAATATCATAGTACTTCTCTAGGATATTGTTGTCATTTTTGCACAAAAATAAGACCAGACTTCTGTAAACGCCTGATTTTTTCAGTATTTCATGGTTTTACAGCTGGAAATCATGTTTTTCTAATTATACTACATCCGTAAATAACTGCTAAAAACCAGAAATTTTATAAATTTGTTCAAAATCCCGGTGAAACCGGGCAAAGGAGCCATTCCTCCACACAACATAATCTACATTATGTTGTGGAGCTTTCTTCATGCAATAAAAATTAAGGAGGAAACCTATGAGAAGGACGAAAGCAAACCGTGCATTGACATTTGTGATGGCAGCCGCACTGCTCATCGGATCGATCCACGGCGTAGGTGCAAAAGAGCAGAGCAAAGCTTATGATGCACCTGAACTGACGCTCACACAGGGCGTGACAGACTATGACCTGACGGAAGGGATCGCGTATGACAGTGAAAATATACCCTGTCCGTCACTGACACAGGAAACTTTGACATCAATGTGGCAGGAGATTATGAGATCTCATACGCACTGACGGAAAAGGAAAGCAGTGTAAATGTAACTGAAAGTGTGGAGAACACAGACAGTGTAGAAAGCATAGAAAACATAGAAAGCACCGAGACAGTGTCAGGCACAGAAACGATAGAAACGACAGATGCCATGGCAACGGTGGAAGATACGGATCAGACACCGGAAGGGGATGCCATCAATACCGTTGATACGCAGGAAAAGCAGGTCATCACCTTTACAAGAACGGTTCATGTAGTAGCGGCTTCTGAGGACGAAGTACCTATGTATGAAACACGGGAACTGGTGCTGGTACAGGGGGAGGAAGGCTATGACCTGACAGATGAGATCCTCTATGATGATGTAAAATATACGTTAACGGTAGGGGATCTTGGAGGCTTCGATATTAACAAGATCGGCTCCTACGAAGTGACCTATTTCCTTACGCCTGTGACAACAGAAGGAACACAGGGAAATGGACAGGATGACACGCAGGAAAATCAGGTCATCACATTTCAGAGAACGGTTACCGTGAAGGCAGCCGGGGAAGAAAACGCTTTGTATGAAGCACCGGATCTCTACCTGGAGTTGGGACAGGAAGAGTATGATCTGACCGAAGGCATTATTTATGATAAAGACCTTTATGAAGTAAAGGTTTCTAATCCTGGAGATTTTGATATTAATATGGTAGGAGAATATGAAGTAACCTATCTTCTTGATAGTATTGGAAAGTCTGCAAAAGGAGAAGATACCACAAATAGTACGGCAGAAAAATCTTCTGAAGTAAAAACTGCATCGCAGGAAGCAATCTATTTCACCAGAAATGTATTTGTAGAGGAATCTACAGTGACAAAGGCAGCACCCAATGGATATTCCTTGAATTTAGGAACGGCAAATTCCTTGAATTTAGGAACGGCAATTTGGGATGCTGATAGCCATACAACATTTAAGTATCCACATGCAAAGATTGAAAATGTAGCTGATAAGTTGACACTTTTAACGGTTACTGTTGAAAATGGTTCATTTACTAAACCAAATGATTTTGGAGAAGCAAATTTAACAGATATTAATGGTACATCTGCAACATGGATATTCAGTGGTGGTAAATCCGCAGATGAATTACAAACATTCATTAGAAATATTGCATTTACACCACAAACAGGAAGCAATATGAATGTCAATATTGCTGTTGATGGAAATGAAACGAAAGGGTTTGATAATATACCAAGTGGTTCAAAATTGACACAATGGACAAATGGACATTATTATATGATTGTTCCTCAAAATGTTAGCTGGACTGATGCATATAACAATTCTAAAAAATATGTCTTGGCAGGTAGAAAAGGATATTTAGTAACTATTGGGTCATATCCTGAAGCGCAGCAACTTGCTAATGTTTTTAACGCTACAGACATTTGGACTGCAGGAGTTAGGGTTACTAAAGATAGTTCGGGTAAAAAAATCAATGATGAAGATTCAATAAGTGGTTATTTTAAATTTGATAACTTTTTAACTGCAAATCATGGATATTATTGGACGTGTGGACCAGAAGCTACTCAATTTGTAGGAACAGATGTTTGGTATTCTGGAGAACCAAATAACATAGCAGGCTTAGAATTCTTTGGTAAAATGCAAAAGTCTATGGGGTTCAAAATGAATGATGAATCGGATCAATCAATTGCACTTGCTATAGAATTTGGAGGATATGAAGATGCAGGGAAAACAGATCCAGGTGGAAGAGATTCCACTAAGGCTTTTGAATCACTAAATAAAGGTGTAACCCCAGTTGATCCTGAAGCTACTATTAATGGAATAAAATATCCAACTGTTACTGATGCTTTAAATGCAGCACAAAGTGGTGATACAATTAAAATTGTCAAAGATACTGTAACAGCAGTAACGAATGGAACATTAAAAACTGGCGTTAAGTTAGTAAGCTATGATAAAAATACAACTTACACAGGAAAGCAGGATTCCAAGATTGATGTTGCAGGAGATAAAACCGTGACCTTGAAGGACGGAAAACTGGAGCTTTCTAATAATGCATCCCTTAAGGTCTTAAATCCAACCGATAGTCAGACTTATCCAGTAACAGCTCCAAACTGCACTTCATGGGTAACAGTAGATAATAATGGAGATTCTCCTTATTTTATGGGAGATACGGATGGAGATGTACAAATTGATGCAGTGACCTATACGTATCAGAATCCAAGTCAAAATAACATGGCTATGGTCTACATCCCGGATGCCATGTACCGGAATGAAAGAGTGACAAAGGCAGAAGTTACGGCAGACAAGAGTGCAGTAATTAAGCTGGATGACGGCGAAGAAAATACGGTAGAGATAAAAGGAAATGGTTCAGCCACCGATAAAGTGACAGTAGAGCGCAGAACACCAGATAAAAAAGCGGAGGTAAAACTTCCTTCGGGAACAAAGGCGAAGGTATTTGGACATGAGGTGGATACTGCACCTGCAGGCGGCGTAACGGTAGGTCAGAGAAATGCAGTCGACACAAAATATCCGGACAGGGATTATATCGTAATAGCTGTTGCGGGAGAGAAAGTCACAGTAGATGGTATTGAATATGTTGCAACGGAAAACAGTCAGAAGTTTTATCTTGGAACATTTAAAGCAATCGTAACCATAGGAAGCAATGCTGAGATTACAAGTGGTCAGAAGCAGACTGATGTTGGTTATTTAAAAACTTATACTGTAAAAATCAGTCCAAAAGCAGATTATGATCTGGATCAGGACAACTTTATGGTTACTATGAAGGAAAGCGATACAGGGACTGTTAAGAATTTGACATTTGCAGATGTGTGCAGTGTAGATCCGGCAGGAAGCATTACAGTTACGATTCCAAAGGTCAGAGGAGACATTACAGTGAATGCTGCGGCAAAACGGCAGATGACAACCTTAAAAGTAACAGGTCTTGTAACAGCAAATGCAAAGGGAAGCTTCAAGGCGGTAGATGCATCTGGTAATGAATACAAACTGGAGCAGGATGGCAGCATCAATGTAAACCGCAATGAGGAACTCACCCTTATATTTACGCCAAATGATTTTTCAAATCCTTATTATTCAGATCTTACCGGGGAGAAGGGAGAAAGTTTCTCTATCCTGACAGCATTGCAGGATACAACAAACAATACAGATTTATTTGCAGGAGCAAAAACGTTTAACTGGAAAGAAAAGAGTTATGAATTAAAGTACACACCGACAACTTCAGATGTGACACTGCAAGCTGTATTCACACCGTCCCATATCGTACATGTTCATGTGACAGGTGGTACGGCAAAAGTGAAAGATACAGGGCTTGTAACAAAAGAATCAGGTGCGGACCAGTTCCAGCATGTCATTGTGAAAAACAATGGAACAGTAGAGCTGGAGTTAAAAGATACAACAGGAACAGCCACTACTTATAAACAGGCATATTGGAGCAACGTGGATGGCAGTGATGATACCATTGTATCCAATCAGGCTTTCACAGGAAATGGACCAAGCTATACTTACACAACACGGGCGGTAGGCAAACCACGGGCATTAAATATTACATTTGAAGAGGGACAGACCGTAGATGTAAAAGTGACACATGGAACACTTGTGACTGGAAATGATGGTGTGGCGTGGAATGATAAAGGAAACAGTACATACCAGACGATTGTGAAGAATAATGGAGCATTGAAGGTCAATATTAAGCCAGAGGATGGTTACGGATTAAAGAGCATTACGGTTAATAATGTGGCAATTGATATTGATGCGGCAATCAAGAGTGGGGAAATCACATGGGATGGTACAACAAAGACCTATTCCCATACATTCGCAAAAGTTTATCAGGCATGGAATGTTACGGTGGACTTTGAAAAACTGCATGAGATCGTTTTTCAAGATCAAAAGGGCAATATCTTAAATAAGACAGAGCGTATTACAGTGATTGATGGAGATACGATTCCGGCAGCAAGCTTTACCAAAATGCAGGAAGAAGCGGATAAATTAAAGGCTGAGAATGAGAGCCTCTTTGTATGGGTTGATAAAACAGACAGCACAAAGATCTATAATGAAACAACTGTGATGACTGCACAGACTGCGGATGTCGTGACCTTAATCCCGGTATACCGGATGAACGTGATCAAGGGGGCAGATGGAAGCGTTATTGCAGCAGATGATTTTGTCATTCATGTGAACGATGTCAGAAAGCTTACGGAAACAGAGGCAGCGACACTCGCAAATGTGACTGCTTATGATCATTCCGGTTCAGACATCAGTAATATGGTGACTGTGGAACAAACAAAATTAGAGGAATTAAAGAAAAAGACTAAGGGAACATATGTGGATGCTTTGACCTTTATGATTGCAGCATCAGGATTGACGACAGGCGTAGATGTGGAAGTGACGGATGATAATCCGACCATTACGGGAAAGACAGCATATACCCTGACTTTCAAGGGAAGAGCAAATGAGACTTATAAGTATCAGGAGCTGGATGCCCAGGGAACCCCGACAGGTAATGTATCAACCATACTTACGGATGGGGATGGAAAAGCAACCATCACAGGCCTGAAGAAAGCAACACCATATCAGATCAGTCATAAGAAATATGGTTCTGTAAACGGCAAAACAGCCCTCGTGGATGCAAAAGATATCGCAAAGCAGTTCGAGGACAGAGGTGCCGGGGACACAACAGGCAATAATGCCACGGACAGAACGGAGAAAGCAGAAAACTCCAATGTACAGGTTGTAGTGGATGATGACGGCAACTACAAGGTAATTGTGAAGAAAGACATCGACCATACAGTTGAAATCCCTGACACATGGGGTGAGGTCAAGATTGACCTTGGTGGACATACCATCACAGGCGACAAGGCAGATGATAATAATGAAGCAAAACCGGGACTGGAATTTGTCAGGGATGCGAACAGCAACGAACATCCGGGAACGAATCTTGAGATCGTAAACGGTACGATCAAAGGTGGAGACGGTTCTGCTAAACATCCGGATGGAGCAGCCGGTATCGGAGCCAGTGGTGATACAGCAGATGCCGGACTTATCATTGGAAACAATGCAAACGTGACCGGTGGTAACGGTGCAGACGGCACAGAAGGCAAAGATGGAGGAAATGGCGGAGCCGGTATCGATGGTAACGGCAAGCTCACTCCGACGGTCAGTGGAACGGTAACCGGTGGAAACGGCGGTAAAGGTGGAGATTCCGCAGCCGGTACTCCGGGTAACGGAGGAAACGGCGGAACCGGAATCAGCGCAGGTGATAAGACTATCACCATCAATCCTGGCGGAACCGTCAAAGGCGGTGATGCAGGAAACGGCGGAAACGCAACAGGAGATAACACGAACCCGGGCGGAAACGGTGGAAACGGCGGTACAGGAACCGAGACCACACAGCCGGGAAAGACCGATAATAACGGTGGAACAACATCCGGTGGAAATGGCGGAGACGGCGGTAAATCCGACAACGGAAACGGTGGAAACGGAGGAAACGGCGGCAGCGGCTCCACAGGAGAAAGCAATAACAACGGCGGCACGAACAGTGGCGGCAACGGCGGAAATGGCGGAGACTCAGACAAGGGCAACGGCGGATCCGGCGGTAATGGAGGAAGCTCAGGCGAAACCGGAGGCAACGGTGGTAACAACACAGGAGGAAACGGCGGAAATGGCGGCGACTCCAACAACGGCAATGGTGGCTCCGGCGGAAACGGTGGAGAATCCAACAGCGGAACAGGAGGAAACGGCGGAAATGGCGGTAACTCCAACAACGGAACCGGCGGCAACGGTGGAACCGGCGGTGAATCCAACAGCGGAAACGGTGGAAACGGAGGCAATGGAGGAAACGGCAAGAATCCGGGTAACGGCGGAAACGGCGGCGGCTCCAACAGTGGAAACAACGGCAGCTCCGGCAGTGATGGCAGCAAACCAGACAACAACGGCGGAAATGGCGGCAGCAACGGTGGCAGCAATGGCGGAGATAACGTAAACAATAACGGCGGCTCCGGCAGTGGTGGAAACAGCAATGGAGATACGAACGGAACCAATACCGGAGTTACAGATGGCAAGACCAATGCCACAGATATCGCCGCAGCGGATGGAAACAATGCGTCCGGCGGAAACAAAAACAACAAACACAACAAAAACAACAGAAACAACAACGAGTCAGACCAGGCGGATGGTGAGGATGTGACAGAAGGTACAGAGACCGGTGCAGATACAGGTTCTGATGATACTACAGATGTCACTGACAGCACAGAGACCGGAGCAGATGCAGACGGAAGCGGAAACGCAGACGACAGCATCCCGGCAGACAGCAGTGATGCAGATGGACACATCAGCTTCGCAGACTGTGGATTCCACTGGTATCCAGTCATCCTGATCCTTGTGATCGCAGGATACACAGTCCTGCGTATCCGGAAGATCCGCGAGGAACTTGATGGAGAGTAAGACAGTAACACCAAAAGATACCAGAACGAAAAAACAATCCCGGGGATATCCACATGTCCCCGGACAATAAAAAAAGAAAGACCTATTATCTAAACTTACAAACAATAAACCAAAATGATATATGTAAATTTTCCAAAATACTTACTAAAAAAACATCCGGTTTTCAAGATGGCATGGAACAGATAAAAGAATGATGTTCCGGAAGGACAGAACCAGAAATACAAGGAACAGGAGGATAAGGACTATGGATCCTGAAAGAAGAAAAGCACTGCAGAAGACGCAGAAAAAATGTATCGCAGCCCAGGTGGTGATGTGTGCAGCCTATATATCAGCAGGCATCTTACTGGCTGTGACAGGCAGGCATTGTGTGGCAGATATTCCAATCTATATAGCCGGCGCAGTCATCACAGCCGGCTGCATGGCAGCTCTTGCAGTGTTTGAATCAAGACTTTCAAGAGAACTTGCAGGATGACATGACAGGGGCAGCGCAGGCTGCCCCTGTTGTACCTGAAAAAGGGATGATAAGGAAGTGACAGATCATGAAAGACAGGAATTTTGTTAAGGAAATAGAAAAGTTAAGGACAGCCGTCTTAGGGTATGACCGTGAGGAAGTCGTGCTCTACATCAGGGAGCTGGTGGAGTACTATGGACAGAAGAACGAGGAGGCAGTGAGGGAACTATATCTGGAAAAGATGCAGCTTGCGGCAGAGAACGCAGGACTGCGGGCACAGATCCCCACACAGGAGAAGCTCTATGCGGAGGCAGAAGGAAAGGCGGAGGAGATCCTGGGCGGTGCAAAGGAGACTGCGGCGACCATCCTTGACCATGCCGGCACCGAAAAGGAACGCATGCTCAAAGAGGCTGGGGAAGCAGAAAAGAGGATCCTTGCAGAAGCGGACAGAAAGGCAGGGGAGACCCTTGCAGAGGCGGACAGGAAGGCAGGGGAGACCCTTGCAGAGGCAGAGAGGAAGGCAGGGGAGACCCTTACAGAGGCAGAGAGGAAGGCAGGGGAGATCCTTGCAGAGTCAGGGCGGCAGGCGGAGGAGATCCTTGCAGAGGCAGGGCGGCAGATGGATGTTATCCTGACAAAGACAAGGGAGAAAGTGGAGAAGCAACAGGCGCTCTACCATCAGTACCGCAGCCGTCTGGAAGCCTTGAAAAACGGCCTGGACTGCATCTTTGCAGAGTGTCCGCCGGAGGAAGACACACGGGATCTGCATGGAAAGCCGCAGAGGCCGGGACAGATACAGGAAGACGGACCGGAAGAGGCCGGTCTCCGGGAACAGCCATGAACGGGGGAGAACAGTACAGCCTTGACATGGCACTCCTGAAGGTCCGCGAGGAAAAACGGAAAAGAAAGATGCGCTCAGAGCGGGCCGCCATCCTGTTCGTGGTCTGGATCCTGGTGTTCAGGGTGTGCGGGATCATGCGCGTGGATGGGAATTCCATGCGCCCTGCCTGCCATCCCGGGGACATCGTGTTCTTCCTGCGCATCCTCCCGGACGGCGTGGGCTATGGGGATGCCGTCATCTTAAAGGATGCATCCGGGGAATACCTGATCAAGCGCATCGCAGGGCTGCCGGGGGATGTGATGGAGGTGGACAGTGAGGGACACCTGACAAGGAACGGCGCAGAAGTGCAGGAGACGGATGTCATCTACGGCATGTCGGAAACAGGAGACAGCGTGGATTATCCGTACACCGTGCCGGAAGGCAGTTATTTCTTCCTCGGGGACAACCGCCCGGTGTCTTTAGACAGCAGGATGCTCGGTGCGGCAGGAAGGGAAGAGATAAAAGGAAAGGTCATCTGGGCAGCGGGGGCTGGGAGATGGAACAAAAAAACAGGCAAGAGGTAAAAGACCATGAGCATTACAGGAGCTTATACTTGGGAAGATATTTCCAGTCTTGGGATGGAAGCTTATTTCCAGCCCATCTACAACGTGGAAAAGCACAGGATCACCGGGCTTGAGGCGCTGTTCCGTGCAAGGGACGGGAAGGGAGGTTTCCTCGACCCGGAGAGCCTTGTGCAGGAGGCAGAGGAATGCGGCTGGGTGCATGAAATCGACCTGTGGATGATCCGGGAGTGCTGCCGGTGGTTCACGAGGTTTGCGGAACACGGCATCACGAGGATCAACGTGAACCTGTCGCCGCAGACCTGCATGGTGGAGACTGTCTGGGAGGAGATCAGCAGCTGCCTGGACCGGTACGGACTCCAGCATGGGAAGATCTGGCTGGAGATGACGGAACTCGGGAAGTCGGCGGATAACGGAAAACTCCTGGAGACCGCACACAGGCTGCAGGATAAGAAGTTCAACCTGGTCATGGATGATTTCGGCAAGGGCGAATCCAATTTCGTGCGTCTGATGGATTTCGAGTTCCAGAGCATCAAGCTGGACAAGGAGCTGGTCTGGGGCATCGGGAGCAGGAAGATGGGCATGCCGATCGTGCAGACGCTCCTCGTGTTCGCCCAGAGGAACCACATCTGGGTGACGGCAGAGGGGATCGAGACAGGGGAACAGGCAGCGCAGCTGGAAAAGCTCGGCTGCAACTTTTTACAGGGCTACCTGATCAGCAGGCCGCTCCCGGCAGACAGGTGCGTTGAATTTGTTGCAGACTGGGAGAAAAAAGACATCCTTGCACAGCCTGGGCAGGAAGATGATGATTGCAGAAATCATATGAAACAATTGCGAAACTCATGAAAATCTAAATTGAAAGAAGAGTATGAGGAGTTTCGCAATTGTCTAAATATCATATAAGGAACAGGAGAGATAAGTCATGGGAAAGACAAAATTTGGAACAAAGATCGCATTCTTTTTTGTGATACTGCTCGGTGCAGGGGCAGTGTTATATGCGAAAAACTGCATGGAACAGCTCGCAGCATATGCAGTAAGCCTCATGGACGGTGCAGGACAGGCGCAGGCGCAGAGCCAGCTTGCGGCAATGATCGCTTCCGATGTGAAAAAAATGGCAGCCTTTATGGCAGCCGGGCTTATCATCACGGTCGTTGTGGGTGCGGCAGGCATCATTGATTACATCAGAAGCCTCGACCTTGCCTGCAGCTATTCGGACACCCTCGCACAGGGCGATCTCACACAGGATGTGGAACAGAAATATTTAGACAGGAAAGACAGCATCGGAAACCTTGCGGCAGCTTTCCACAAGATCCGGGAGAGCTTTGCGGGACACCTTGGGAGCGTGAAGGACAATGCAGAGTCCCTGAGCGGCCATGTCTCCTCCATCGGGAAAAACGTGGATGAGATCAACGGCGAGATGGAAGGCATTTCCGCAACGACACAGCAGCTTGCAGCGAGCATGGAGGAATCCGCAGCATCCGCAACGGAGATGAACACCATGTCAGAGGAGATCAACCGGGCGATCAAAAACATCGCGGAGAGCGCACAGGAAGGTGCGGAGCGTGTCAATGACATCCATACCCGTGCCATCAATGCGAAGAAAGAGACCACGGAGAACCGTGCCAATGCACAGCGCATGCACGGCGAGATCAAGGTGAGCCTCGACCAGGCACTGCAGGATGTGGAAGTGGTATCCCGGATCGAGGTCCTGGCACAGGCAATCATGGAGATCACCAACCAGACGAATCTTTTATCCTTAAATGCTTCCATCGAGGCGGCACGTGCCGGGGAGATGGGAAAAGGGTTTGCAGTCGTGGCGGACGAGATCCGGAAGCTTGCGACGGAATCCGGAGAGACGGCGACAACCATCCAGGAGGTCACGGACAGCGTGGTGAAAGCAGTGAACCAGCTCACAAAGGACAGCAGACGTCTGTTAGACTTCGTCGCAACTGATGTGAAAGCCAGCTATGACAGCTTTGAGAGCCTTGCGGATGCCTACAACCGGGATTCCGAGTTTGTGGACGGTCTTGTATCGGATTTCAGTGCGACATCCGAGGAACTCTTGGCTTCCATGGACGGCATGATGAATGCGATCGAGGGCGTTGCAAATGCAGCAAACGAGGGCGCAAGCGGGACCTCCGACATGGCAGAACGCATCCAGAACATCACCATGCGGTGCTCCGAGGTGGCAGAGACCACGGAACAGGCAGGCGCAGCGGCAGAAACGTTAAAGGCAGACACCGGGATATTCAAGGTGTGAGAAAGAGCACCGGCAGAAAACAGCAGCCATCAGGATGGAACGCATCATTAAATCAATGGAGAAATGGGAGGACAAACGTGAGAAATAAAAAAAGAATGCTTGCCGCAGGACTTATAGCAGTGGCACTTCTGTCAGCTGTGAGCGGATGCGGCAGTACAACCGGAAATATGCAGGATACCCAGAGCATACAGGGAGCTACAGGAGCAGCTGGCGGAACTGTGCAGGGTTCCGGGAGCGCAGGAACTGCATCAGACACGGCGGCACAGAACAACAGCAACACAGCAGAACATAATGCACAGGATAACAGCAGTGGAACAGGAACAGCACAAAACGGCAGCAATACAACAGATCATACAGCACAGACAGGAAACAACGACAGCAGCGGAACATCACAGGCAGGCGTGTCACAACACGCAACCGCAGGTTCTGCCACAATGGTGAACGGCGGCATCACGGAACAGGAAGCGAAGAGCATCGCAGCCGGGAATGCAGGGGTCACAGAGGAACAGATCCAGTACATCACGGTAAAACAGGACTGGGATGACGGCCGTGCCAGATATGAGGTGGAATTCACCGCAGCCGGAGTGGAGTACGATTATGAGCTGGATGCATCCGACGGACGCATCCTTTCGGCAGACTCCGAAGTGATAGACAAGGGATACCGTGCATCACAGAATGGTACGACAGGTTCCCAGAACGCAGCCGGCACATCACAGACAGCACCGGGCGGTGTTTCCATCGAGACAGCAAAACAGACCGTCAAGGACAGGATCCCTGGCATCGATGCCGGAAACATCTACATCCATCCGGACTATGACGACGGCATTTCTCTCTATGAGGGGGAAGCCTACTATGCGGAGGTAAAGTATGAATTTGAGATCAACGCAGAAAACGGAAACATCATCAGCTGGGAAGCAGAATCCATCTACGACTGAGAAAAAGCCATTAAAAGTAAAGGTTGAGACAGTCCTGATCATCATTGCCATGACAGGGCTTGTCCTGACCGGCATCACGATCGGGAACAGGATACACCATCATCAGATGTTAAGGGATATCCGTATCAAGTTCGAGCAGCTTCACGACCGGATCGAAGATCAGGACACCGGAAATGTGAGCTATCAGGATGATCAGAATGCACAGACCGGAACATGATCGGGATGTGAAAAATGAATACAGACCATAACAGTAATTTTAAAGTAGAAGCACTCTAATAGAATGATCGATCAGAATCGTTCTTTTAGAGTGCTTTTCTGTAAATAATAACTTTCGATTTCACGTAAGTTTATTGTGTTGATTTAGGTTGGGTGGTAAAATGAATAATATATTTTTATTTTAAAATTTGGATAAAAATATGGAAAAATATATATTCGTATTTTAAAATCAATTATGCAAGATGGTATATATACAGAATATTTAGCTTTTGCTGACATAGGTTAATTGACTAGATAAAAGATGGAATATAGATAATTTTGAAATAGTGGGAGCAAAAAAATGCAGGATTTTTCAATGGCGAAGATACAACATATGATTATACATTTGGTGGGGAACAAGGCAAAGGAAGAGGAAATAAGATTATCTTCTGAGCTATGTAAAAATATTGATGAAGCAACAGAACAACACTTGAAACAATTTTTCTTTTCATCGTTTAAATTTGATATGATATATTGTTTTTCTCATGAAACAGATGTTTGTTTGAATGAAATATATAATTATGTGAGAAAAATTTTTGATGATGAAAAACAATTTATACAGCAATCAATCAATATTGCAAAGCATTTATATGAAGTGTCAGCACATCCTAATATAAAAGGTGGAGAATTATATGTTACTTATATAAAGAATTGTATAATTGATGGTCAGATATTGGATGCAATAGGGATATTTAAGTCTGAGACAAAAGATATTTATTTAGAGATAGAAAAAAATAAAACAGCTTTTGATGTGAATTGTAAAAAAGGAATAAATGCGAAAAAATTAGACAAAGGGTGTTTGATTTTAAGAGGTGAAGAAAATGATATTTTAAAAGTCTATATGGTTGATACGAATCATAATGACACATTTTATTGGAAAACGCAGTTTTTAGGTATCAAGGAAAGTAACAATGAATATAGCAGCACATCTCATTTATTGAAAACATATAAGCAGTATATTAAGAAATCGTGTAATATTGAACCTAGTAAAAAGGTTTCCATGCTTAATAATTCAGTTCAATATTTTGAAACACATGATGAATTTGAACTGGATGAGTTTGCTGACACTGTATTTGAGAATACAGCACAATCTGAAATGTTTAAAGAGTATATTCAAAATAAACAAGAGGAAAAAGTTAAGGAAAAGTTTGTCATATCATCAAAAGCAGTTTCTAATGTGAAAAGGACAATTAAAAATTTTATTAAATTAGATTCGCAAATAGAAATAAAAATAGATACTAATATGCAGGAAATTGATAGCTTATTAGAAAAAGGTTATGATGATAAAAAGAAAATGAACTATTATAAGATTTACTATTTTAAAGAAGAATAATGGGAGGATAAAAATATGGCAGGAGGAGAAAAGGCAAAGAGTTCAGGGGAATACGGAGAAAAAATAGTAAGTAAAATTTTGAAAATGATAGGATGGGGAGATGCCAATAGTGGTGTAACAGTACCATGCGTCTATAAAGAAAAACATATAAAAGAAGGAAAACAGACATCTGAAAAGCATGGAATTGATTATGTGTTTCAATATAAATCACCATTAAGGGATGCAACAAAACAAGATGTATTAATTAGTGTAAAGTGTAGGGAGAGATATCCAGCGACAGAGAAAAGAATAAATTCGCAATTTAAAGATTTTTTATTGGATTTAGCATATGCTATGGAATGTTTCTCAAATTGTGATCTTGGAAAAAGAAAATTATCAGGAACGAATAATTGTGTAAGAAGTGGACTAATATTTTGGATAGACAGAGATAGAGGAGATGGAAAAGAGAATGAGAGTGTAGTAGATAGAATTGGAAATTTTCATCTTGGACAAGAATTTTCATCGTATGAAACAATTGCATTAGTAGATAATAGACGGGCGCAATTCTTGTTTACAGTTTTAAATTTTGTTAATTCAAAATATAAAAAAGAAATTGTTAATTTTTTTTACATAAGTACAGGATTAAACAATGCAAGTTTAGAAAGGGTATATTTTGGAAAGATAATGCCTTATGAATATATTAATGCTAATGTTATTCCATTTGCTATTTCAGAAGGAGAAAAACGACGTCTTTTATTAGCTGTATATGATAAATTTTGCAAGGAATATCTTCAGCGCTTGATAGGGTTGGCTCAAGATTTGACAAGCAATTGGACGGCAGAGGTTACTATTGCTTTTCCAGATTATAATATTTTTGAACATGCAGAAGTGGTGAAAGAAGTAAAGAGTTCATTCGAAAATAAGGAGTTCGTAAGTGAGATAGAGGTTATTACTTTTAATCCGGATTTCAGAGATGAGGTGTAATGATGGGGGAAACAATTAATATACAAACACTATTGCCTGTGGGTGAAAAATTAAAACCATTACTTAATAAATCATGTATAAATGAATCTGATATGAAGGAAATATTGAGTAGTAGAGGAGTTTTTGCAGCACAAAATAACAAAAAGGTAATAATTCCGTTTTTAACGTTGTCTATATTGAGTCCTGGAGAATTTGAAAAAATTCAAGATTTGCAGAAAACAAAAGAAGATAGTATGAAAATTCATACTTCAAAGGTGTCATCTATAACAGATAATAATTTGAACGAGATTATACCTTTAGATATGATGAAATCTGAAGAATTAGTCGAGGCATTTGATAATTTTTCATTTAATACGGATTTATGTTTTTTTATGGATGGTGATAATAAGTTGATTTTGGAGTATGAGATATTACGTCAGGATATAACTAAGGATTGGGCAAATTGTGAGAGCAAGTATATAGGAAGGGTTGAAATCCTTAAAGATAAGATTACAAAACAAATAATTTTAAAAAATGAATTTACATCTGCTGAAACAGATTTGGTTAATCAAAAAGTGATTCAAAAGTTAACAAACCATTTGAAATTAAGCGGTGAGATTTCAATAGATGAAAAGGTCTTCGAAATTTCTTCCGATTTGTTTTCAAATGAAGAGAGATTTACATTTATGTTACAACTTGCCAATGATAGTCCAAATAATTTTTTGAAATTTCAAGCTGTAAAAAATTTTGAGATAGGACCTGATAAAACATTTGAAATGCCAAATGATGTAAAGTGGATGGAGGGTAGCGTAAGAAATATTATTATTAATAGTGAAAAGGGTGAAACATTACAAAATGTCGAATTTATCTCAAATCCGGTTTATCATGAAGTGTTGATATTAAGAGAAATTCAAGCACAATATAGTTTTGAAATAGGTGGAATGAAGGGAAGATGTATAATTGAGTATGGATTTCCACATTATTTTAGAAAATATGCACGTACTAAACTGTTTGAAGCAAGCATTGCAAAAATTTATTTTAGTAAAGATAGCAAAGGAACTAATTACAGAATAGCATCAAGAAATATTTTAGATGAATTTCAAAAATTGTATCAACAAAGATATGACGAAATATTAGGAAATACTTAAAAAGTGGGTATAGATGATTATATTGCTTATGAAATACAAAACAAAGAGATATAAATTAGAAAAACACCTTGAATATCTTTGGGTTACAAGATTGATAATATTAATATGTAGTGGATAGCTAAAGTAAAAAGTGATACAGTATGTATATAATATGTTACGAAAAGAGGTGTATGAATGGGATTATTGTATACAATTGGACATTCTCAACATGATTTTGAGTATTTTAGCAATTTATTAAAAAATAATAATATTAATTATTTATTGGATGTAAGAAGTACACCATATTCAAGATATGCAGAAACTTACAATAGGGAACATCTTAGTGAATTGTTGTTGGGAAAAAAAATAACATATTCATATATGGGAAAATATTTTGGAGCAAGACCGGGGAATATTGAGTTATACAATGAAGACGGGTGCTTGGATTTTGAGAAAGTTGCACAATCAGAATTATTTATCAAAGGAATGAAAAATGTGATTTTAGGATTGAAGAGAGGTAATAATATTGCTCTTATGTGTACAGAAAAAGATCCGATAGATTGTCATAGAGCCATATTGGTAGCAAGGGCATTTTCCTTAAATGGTGTAAATGTAACTCATATATTACCAGATGGAAAATTACAAACACAGAAAGAACTAGATGAAAGATTACTGGATATGTATTTCCCAGATAGGGCACAGCTATCAATATTTAATTTTAATAATGTTATAAACGTCGAAGATAATTTAAAAATGGCTTATAAAGAACGTAATAAAGAAATAGGATTTCACTTACAAAATAGGCAGCATGCTGTTGTATAGATAACAGGGAGGAACTTGATGCAAGTTTACACAATGGGTTTTACAAAAAAAAATGCAGAAAATTTTTTTGGGTTAATAAAAAAAAATGGGATAGAAATTTTGATAGATGTTAGATTAAATAATCAATCTCAGTTAGCAGGGTTTACAAAAGGAAGAGATTTGTCTTTTTTCTTAAGAGAAATATGTAAGTGCGCATATAGTCATGAGATTCAATTCGCACCAACTAAGTTGATATTAGATAATTACAAAAAAAATGTGATTTGTTGGCCGGAATACGAGGTGGAATATAATGAATTGATAAAAAGAAGAAAGGTTGCAGATATTTTTAAAGACAAATATGAAAATTATGAAAGAGTTCTTTTACTGTGTTCAGAGCCTACTCCAGAGAATTGCCATAGAAGGTTACTGGCGGAGTATTTAGAAAAAGAGTTAGGGTACAAAATTAATCACATATAATGGATGGAGGTATTTATATATGGGGAAAATCAAAATGGTAGTATTAACTAAATCATCAAAGTATGGAAAGAATTGCGTGGCGGGTATTAACTTGGTTAATGGTAATTGGGTAAGACTTGTGACCAATGATGAAAGTAGTCATGGAGCTGTATCTGATGAAGATTTAGTATGCAAAGACGGAAAGAGCGTTCAAGTATTAGATGTTATAGACGCACCGATAGTAGGGGCTTGTAATACTGAAATACAGCCGGAAAATGTATTATTAGATTTGGACACTTATATAGAGATAGTTGGAAAAATGTCAATTGAGGAGGTTTTGAACATTCATCCACTTGAATCAAAAAGCAATATATTGGGAAATATATATTCATACATAACGGAAGCACGAGTAAGATTTGTAGGTTATTCATTAACAATAGTAGGGGTAAACGACTTAGAAATTGTTCAAGAGGAGAATCCATTAGGAAAACCAAAAACAAAAGCTAAATTTTATTATAAGGGTAATCGGTATGAGAATATGTCTGTGACAGATGACAAATTTTATTCTGTAAAAAATGGCACCATGTATGATAGGGCAATATTGGTTGTTAGTATCGGAACTCCATATAATGGTAAATATTATAAATTTGTATCTGCGATTTATGTTTAAATGTTAATATTGGATATAGAATCTTTGGATAATGATAGTCATTTGTTTGTATTGGAAAATTGTGTTGAAGATATGTTGGGATATACAGCACCAACATCAGATAAACTATACAAAGCATATTGTTATATCAATAAAAATTGGGGAGAATGGAAAACAATTATACAAAATATTTTTAATGAAGGAAAGATCATTGAACAATTGACTTAAATTCGATTAAAAATTAATAAGGTACACGATGCATTCAAGGACATTCCTTCCCAGTCAAAAAAATCCTTTGAAAAACCCATCAATATTTGCTATAATAACAAATGCACCTGTGCATGGTGCAAATATACTATAATTAGAAATCGAGGAATGTAACATGGCATTATTGGAACAGTGGCAGAAAGTTGCCTATAATGAGAAAGCAGATAGAGGTGAATTACAGAGATTCTGGCAGAGATACTTCCTTTTAGAGAAGGGCGTATACGAACAGCTTTTAACAAATCCAGATGAGAAAGTAGAAGGAACTGTAAAAGAGCTTGCAGAGAAGTACAACCTCAGTGTTATGGAGATGACAGGATTCTTAGACGGAATCAACGACAGCTTGGTTGAGGCTAATCCAATCGACACCATGGAAGAAGATACAAAAGTTAACCTTGTTTTTGACAAAGAAAAATTATACAAAAACATGGTTGACGCAAAGGCAGACTGGTTATATGAATTACCACAGTGGAAAGAGATTTTTGATGATGAGAAGAGAAGAGCTTTATTCTTAGAGCAGAAGAAATCCGGCACTGTTCATGTAGGCAAAAAAGTCGGACGTAACGATCCATGCCCATGCGGAAGTGGTAAGAAGTACAAATACTGCTGCGGAAGATAGTCCGTCATATCGGAACTGCAAAAAATACTTTACAGATAGAAGAAAAGGGTATAGAATGACACTAGTCAAAACGATGAAGAGAAGAGTAGCATAAGAAAAAGTCCCAGAGAGGAAGGCGTTTGGTGTGAGCATTCCGGCTAAGAATTATGTGAAGACCAGCTCTGAGTGACCCCAATCCGGTCCGGTGATACCGTTATCATCAAGAATGAGATTTCTCTGGAATGGACAGGCAGTAAGAAGTTTGATGTCTGATAGGATGGAGAGATGAAGATGGGTGGAACCACGATAAGTATATCGTCCCTGATATTGTAGGAATGCAGTATCAGGGATTTTTTATGTTATCTAATATACAAAAGTATAGAGGAATGTGGCACAGAGAATCGGAGATACTTCCTACAGAAACTTATTTTTATATAGCGAAAGGAAATGAAGAAAATGGTAGATTTTAAAGCAGACGAGAGACTGAATACTTTAAACCATTCCTGCGCACATGTGATGGCACAGGCAGTAAAACACTTATACCCACAGGCAAAGTTCTGGGTAGGACCAGTTGTAAAAGAAGGTTTCTATTATGATATTGACCTTGGCGATGATATCATCAACGACGAAGCAATTGCAGCAATCGAGAAAGAGATGAAGAAAGTCTGCAAAGAAGGCAAGAAGATTTACAGACGTGAGATTTCCAAAGCAGAAGCAATGGAAATGTTCAAAGATGATCCATACAAACTGGACTTAATTGAAGGTCTGGAAGATGGAAACATTTCTGTTTACGATCAGGGAGATTTCATGGATCTCTGCCGTGGACCTCACGTAGACAATACAAAGTTATGCAAGAACTTTAAACTTGTAAAATACTCTGGTGTATATTGGAAAGGTGATGCAAACAATCACGTAATGCAGCGTATTTACGGTGTATGTTTCCCGACACCGGAAGAGTTAGAGGAGCACTTAAAACTTCTTGAGGAAGCAAAAGACCGTGACCACAGAAAAATCGGTAAAGAGATGAATCTTTTCATGTCGGATGACCTTGTTGGACGTGGACTTCCAATGTTCCTTCCAAAAGGATACACAGTATGGCAGGAACTTGAAAATTATATCAAAGCAAAAGAGAGAAAACTTGGATATCTTCATGTTATGACACCTTGTGTTGGTACGGTTAATCTGTATAAAACATCCGGTCATTGGGATCATTACAAAGACAATATGTTCCCTGCAATGGAAGTGGAGGGAGAGTCCTTTGTTCTCCGTCCAATGAACTGCCCGCATCATATGATGATTTATGCAAACAGAATGCATTCCTACAAAGATCTTCCAATCCGTATCGGTGAGATCGCACATGACTTCCGTTTCGAAGCCAGCGGTACTTTAAAAGGTATCGAGAGAGGACGTCATTTCTGCCAGAACGATGCACATCTTTTCGTGACACCGGAACAGATTGAGTCAGAGTTCTCACAGGTTGTAGATTTGATTTTTGATACTTACAAGGATTTCAACATCACAGATTACCGTTGCGTGCTCTCCTTAAGAGATCCTGCTGATAAAGTAAAATATCATGATGACGATGAGATGTGGAACACAGCAGAGAATGCACTCCGAAAAGTATTAGATGACCTTGGAATCGACTACACAGAGGAAATCGGTGAGGCTGCATTCTACGGACCAAAACTTGACGTAAACGTAAAACCGGCAATCGGAAATGAATACACACTTTCCACCTGCCAGCTTGACTTCTGCTTACCAGAAAAATTCAATCTGACATACATTGACAAAGATGGCACAAAGAAAACACCGGTTGTTTTACACAGAGCAATCCTTGGTTCCCTTGACCGTTTCATGGCTTATATCTTAGAGGAAACAAAAGGAAATCTGCCACTCTGGTTAGCACCGGTCCAGGCAAGAATCATTCCGGTTAAAAATGAGGATGAAGAGTTGAATGCATACTCACATGAACTTCTCAGCTATCTGGATGAGAACGGTATCCGTGTGGAGATCGACGAGCGTGCCGAGAAACTTGGCTATCGTGTAAGAGCTGCACAGGTAGAGAAAGTTCCTTACCTCATCATTCTTGGAAAGAACGAAGTAAAAGACGGAACGGTAAGCTACAGACTTCACGGTGAGCAGGCTACCACAACCGTTCCAAAAGAAGAGTTCCTTGCAATGTTAAAGGATGAGATCGCAACAAAGAAGATCAATCCTGCCGCATTAAAATAAAAATGAATAAAAATTGAAAGAAGGGCATATGTCAGAAAATTATGGCATATGCTCTTTTGCATATTTTTTTCAAAAATCGCCATACTAATCTAAGACAATTGCGAAACTCATAAAAACCTAAGTTGAATTGTGAAAAATTAACAAAAGACATGAAAGACATTGGGGAACCGCCGGTTC